>OMEJ01000078.1_pt1 | contig 118812 bp, 101 predicted proteins | sample 1645361 | NCBI WGS metagenome assembly OMEJ01 (sample SAMEA103958156, study PRJEB25191) | human gut metagenome
AGCGTTCAGAAGCGAAAGAAACGAGCGAACAGAACAGCGGCAAAAGGTACGCATACCAACCGTTTAAGCGGTTATCTGTACTGTGCGGATTGTGGCAGAAGAATGACCCTGCAAACACATTACAGCAAAAAAGACCGTTCGGTGCAGTATTCTTACCGCTGCGGTGGATATGCAAGCAGAGTAAACTCCTGCACTGCCCATTCGATTAGTGCTGATAATGTTGAAGCCTTGATATTATCGGCTGTCAAACGATTATCAAGATTGTTCCTTGCCTCACTGATGAAAATTTTAATGCAGAGAACTAAGATCTCTTCGCAAATAAAGGGTCATCGTTTCAGGTGATATAAGATACCTTACTAGCATATCCCGCATTAATCGAACAAGTGTGTTGGCATTGTTATTTACCCAAACATACAAGTTCGTCCCCGGAATAATCTTGTTCCTTCGTGGAACTGATTCTTTCATAAAGTAGCTGACCTTTCTTCTTTTGAAATAAGGGTCATCAACAAATCCAAGCATTTCAAGGAAGACCATGCTGATGGAATCAATGCACTTGTAGACCAACTCGATAAGCTTGATGAAGAACAGATTCAAGCTCTCGCAGCCTTTATAAAGACTATCGTCAAGTAGTTAGGAATAACAGCAAAAATGCCCACCAGCTTCAAGCCGGTGGGCATTCTCTTACTTGTACCGTATTACAGGCAGTTGCTTTATCTTGCAGCCAACCTTTTTGTGATCAAGTGCAAAAGCCATATCTGGAGTGCGTTCAAAGGAACCTATGTCACGTTTCCAGCTTGTCCCACACTTGCAATGGAACAGCCCTGTGAACTGCTGTTTCATCTTGCGCCCGCAGTTTGGGCAGATATGTTTACTTGCCCCTCATATTGCATTACTGGAGCTTTGCAAGGATTTCTTCAGCCGTCATACCGCTGGCAAGTAGCTTTTTCAATACGGATTCTGCTTCAGCCTTTTTGGATTCTTCTGCGGCCTTTTTTTCGGCAGCAACCTTTTTTGCCTCTGCTTTAGAAGGCTCCTTTGCTGCAACCTTCAAAGCAGATTTTTTACTTTTCAACTGTTCCTTCAGTGTGCTAATGTTGTCAGACAGTGCGGCAATCTCGGTTTCAATTTGTTCTTTGGCTGCGGTCTTTTCAGCAACAATAGCCGCATAGTCAATATTTGCTTTCTTGGTACGCACTGCATTCTTGCTTCCTTTTGGTCTAGCCATAATAGTCCCTCCATTTAGTATTGGAATTTAGCTAATATAAGTATATTCTTTCTGTCTCGAAATGGCAATGCTTTCTTAGACAATAAGAGCGGAGCCTTTTACAAGGCCCCGCTCTTATTGTTGCCGTTAAGCAGAAAATGAAAATGAAGGAGATTTATCTTTCAAAACCGCCTGTGGACTGCTGCGGCGATGGGGAACCATAACAAACCCATCAGACAGGCTTTGGAAGAAGCGAAAAGGTTCAGGAGAAATGCGCTGTCACAAGTTGATGCCGATTCCAAGAATCACGAACAGGATTGCCAGACAGATGCAGCTTGCCCCGTTTCTTCGTTCCGTGAAAGCGTCCAGAGAACACTTCGCACGCTGTTTTGCCTTTTCCAACTGGGATGCCCCCGCATAAGCAGAGAATCCGGCACAAATCAAAAGCATCAAACCGATCCAGATCATCATAAGCATTTCTCCAATCAAAACCTTACCATTCCACGCCCAGAGAACGCAGACTCTCGGCAAGGGCGGCGACATCCATGTTGAACACGATGCCTGCCATATTTTCGTAGAGTGCGCCCTCCACGTTGATGGGCGTATCGTCAATAAAGACGCATTCCTCCGGGCGAAGGGCGAACTTGTGCAGGAAGGTACGGTAAATCTGCGGGTCGGGCTTCAGCAGCTTGACCTCTGCGGAGATCAGGGCACCGTCCATCAGCTTACTGGCCTCTGCCCGTGCCCAGTAGATGGGCTGACGGGTGGCAGCGTTGGAAAGCAGGTAGAGCCGGTAGCCCTTTGCTTTCAGTGCCTGCAAAAGCTCCAGCATTCCCTCCACCGGCACAATGGGGTCATCCCACTTTTCGATCAGCCCACGGGCTGCATCGTGCAGACGCTCCGGCAGGCGGGGCAGAATGCGCCGTTCTGCGATTTCCTCGTCGATCACGCCCCGGTCCAGCATGGTCCACTCCACCGAGCGGAATACCTCGTTGCGGATCAGCTTGCGGTCCTCGCCGGTGAGGGAATAGCGGTCCATAAACAGCTCCGGGTCAAATCGAACCAGAACGTTTCCCATATCAAACACAATATTTTTTATCATTCTGAGGATCCTCGATTAAATCACTTCAAAATATTTGATTCCTTCCATACGCCGGATGATACTGAGAATATCATCTTGTGTACGGCTTGTTTTGCTTCGTATTGTAACCGTAAAGGGAACAACTTCGGCATCATAATGAGAGTGATCTTCTTTTTGAATATCACTCAACTCTAAATCCAATTCTCGTGTGTTACGCAAAAATTCACCAAAGGAAATTCTTGCATCCAGCTCAATATATAAATCAATAACATTGGTACGGTTTCTCATATAGAAATCCCACCGATGCAACACAGTAAGAACCGAGAACACCGCAATGCAGGCAACGATAGCAACCTCGTATAAACCAATTCCGAGTGCAAGACCTATACACGCCGATGCCCAAAGTCCGGCGGCTGTCGTCAGGCCTTTGATTTGATTATGCGTTGTTACAATAATTGTTCCTGCACCCAGAAAGCCAATGCCACTGACGACCTGTGCGCCCAACCGCACAGGGTCGCCAACACCATAGACCTGATAGGCATACTGGTTTATCAGCATAACCACACAGGAGCCGATACTGACCAACATATAGGTGCGCATTCCAGCAGGGCGATTCATTCTCCCGCGTTCCGAACCAATCACACCGCCAAGGACTTCTGCCATAATAATTCGCAAAACAATTGCGCCAAGTGTGATTTCCCTTGCGTGAAGCATTATTTTTTCAACCCCCATGTATAAAGATTTATGTGGTGTATTTGCTATAATCGCTCTTGGTGAACAGCCCTGCGGCTCTGGCAGCATTGACATAGGCGTAGTGTACCTCGCCCTTATCCAGAACGGCAGTTTCGCCGCCGCCTGCGGAATCAAGGGTCAGGTCATATGTCCCATAGTTTATCTCCTCGATCTCAGAGCGCAGGTCGTTTTGCAGCAGTTCCGAAAAGAACCGGCGGATACCCGTGGCAAGGGTGGAACCCTTGGCGTTTTGTTCGTCCTTCAAATCGCCCTCCACCCAGTACCGCCCGGTCTGGGGGTCCACCGCAATGCTGTCCATGGGAAAGCCCTTTAACCGGGTGGGGTGGGGCGTTTCCACGATCCAGAACCAGTCTGTGGAGACCTGCGGCCCTGCGGCTTCTTTCCGCTGCTGGTCGTTCAGCACCACGCACAGCCCGTTGATGAACCGTGCCTTGAGCCTGCCGCCGTACTGGTGCGCCAACTGCTGATAGTAGGCAATGAACTCCTCATCGGAAAGTTCCCTGCCCTTTACCCGGCGGACGTAAGGCCCCGGCTGAAGCTCTGCCGGCACCCCTTCCAGATACAGCCCGGAATCCAGCGAGAAGCTGGGCAGGCCAGAAACAGCATGGTATGCCTCAGCTTTTAACGCTGCATTTTCCAGCGGTGTTGCACCAGTCTCCTCCACAGCCGGGAGCTGGATACCAAGGTCTGCCGGGGTAACAAGCTCGATGGGCATCCCGGCAAGGATGGCGCGCATATTCCGCAGCTTGCTTTGGTTCCCGGTTCCGTAGAACAGTTTCATGGTATCGTCTCCTATACAAAAAGGCAGAGACCCACGCAGTCTCTGCCTTCAGAGGTTACACGCCGGGCTTTTTATCGGTTATACACCGAATCTCTCGTCCCGATAAGAAGCCAGCAGGGAAGGCCAGTCGGTCTGGATCACATTGTATCCACGATCCATCAGAACGCCCCATGCGGCATCCGGTCCCTCGCTGAGGGCCACATCGTCGTTGTAGGTACCGCTCAGTTCGTGACCTCTGCCCAGATTGATGCTGTTGACCCAGATGTACAGACCCTGCTCCCGGATCCACTTCAGGTTCTCCGGGTCGATCATCTCGGAATCCGCAGTCTTGGCAATGGCCTCCACGCCAACGATGTTGATGTTGTCGTAGGTCAGAACCTTACGCAGTTCCTCCATGTTGTACACGATGGGCATATACATATACTTGACCGGGCAGTTCTGGAAGAACTCCAGATATTCGTCCTTTACCGGGGTCTTGATGATCGCCTGCTTGACCACATGGGGGTAGTCCTTCAGCAGCTCATGGGTCTCGGCAAGGATGGGCCAAGAACGGTCAATGTTGAACAGCTCGCCGTGGGTGAAATACTTCACCACTTCTTCAAAACGCTGGACGTGCTTTCCGCTGGGCTCGTCGATGCTGTTGTAGAACTCCAGTGCATCGATCTCTGCGGAGGTCATGGTCTTGACGTTCTGCTTCGTTTTCAGCAGGCGAGGCTCCTGCGTATCGTGGAAGGCATAGATCACGCCGTCGGTGGACTTGGACAGGTCGCACTCGAACATATCCGCACCCATCTTCAGTGCCAGTTCAAGGGAGGGCACGGTGCCCTCGATGATGTTGCCGCCCCATGCGCCGCGATGCACCGCAATGAGAACCTTTTTGGCATCCAGACGCGCATTCAGCAGCTCGTTGATCTGTGCATATTCTTTTTTGCCGACCATATCAAATACCTCATTTCTGAATTATCAGCTTACGCTTTAGTCTTTGTTCTTGTCCACCTTGTTGCCACGACCATAGACCAGATACATGACGGCGGCAGAAATGATCATCATCAGCACTGCATACACAAAGGTCAGAGCAGCGTTGTCTGCGTTGGTCTCGGAGTCGGTCAGAGACTTGATGTACACGCCCAGAGGCTTGTTCAGGGGGTGATACATAAAGACAGACATATCGTAGTCGCCCAGCAAGCCGTTGAAGTTCAGGGCAAAGATAGCCAGAACCGTGGGCAGGATGATGGGCAGCTGCACACGCATGAAGGTGTAGAAGGGCTTGGCACCCATATTCCGGGCTGCATCCTCCAGAGAGTCATCCAGCGAAAAGAAAGCGGCCTTGGTCATACGCAGGGTGAAGGGGATCTTGATGATGATGTAGCCGATGAGCATGATGACGGAGGTGCCGGTCAGAACCTTGTTGAACATCCAGACGCGCGGGGTGTTGTAGGTGGTAATCAGACCCAGAGCCATCAGAGTGGTGGGCAGCAGCCAGGGGATCAGCAGACCGTACTCCAGTGCGCCGCCCAGACGGTCCTTGCGCTTCTGCAGAATGCGGCAGGCGATCAGAACGATGATCGCCACAAAGGAAGCAGCAATAGCGGAGTAGGCGATACTGACCACGAAGGGTTTGTAGGAGGAAGCCTTCTGGAAGATGGAGATGTAGTTCTCCAGAGTGAAGCTGGACAGGGTCAGGTGCTTGCTTGCGATGGTGGCAGAATCGGTGAAGGAGAACAGGACGACCAGCGCCACAGGAATCACATAGATGAGGAACAGCAGGTAAGCGTACACATGAGCCAGAACGTTCAGGATGGGGTTGCGGATCTTCTGCTTGACGATGGTGGTCTTGACTTTAGAAACGGACATATAATGGCCGCGCTTCTCGATCTGGATCATGATGGTCAGTAGGATGATGGTAGCAACGCCAAGGAACAGAGCCAGCAGTGCTGCCAGCGGGCGGGAGCTGACGTTATTGGCGAAGGTCAGGATCATGGGGGTGATGGTCTGGAAGCCCTGACCGCCAACCAGCAGAGGTGCGGAGGTAGCGGACAGACCGGTGATGAAGGTCAGGATGGTGACCGCCATCAGAGAGGGAGTCAGCACCGGCAGCACCACTTTGGTCAGGATGCGGAACTGGGATGCGCCCATGTTCTGCGCAGCCTCGACGGTCTGGAAGTCCACCGAACGCATGGCGTTGCGGAGGAAGATCATGTGGTTGGAGGTGCAGGCGAAGGTCATAACGAACAGAACTGCCCAGTAGCCTTCAAACCAGTCGATGGGGAAGCTGGGGATGATCTTGGCGAACAGGGTGGTCAGGATACCGGTCTTGCCGTAGATGAACTTGTAGCCGGAGACCAGAATAATGCCGCCGTAGATCAGGGTGGTCATGTAGCCCAGACGGAGGATGTTGGCACCCTTGATGTCGAAATACTCGGTGATCAGCACCAGACTGATGCCGATAAAGCCGACGGTAATGGACAGGGTGGGTGCAAGGATCAAGCTGTTCCGCAGGCTTCGCATCGCCTTGGCAGAGTGGATCAGCTTTGTGAAGACCTCGGTGGTAAAGTGACCGTTCTGGTAGAACACGCTCACCACGGTGTTGAGGTTGGGGAATACCAGAAATGCGAAAATGAACCATGCGAAGAACACAAAAATTGCAATTCCCCACAGCTTTTCAGGCGTAAATGAGAATTTTTTCTTTTCTTTCATCTCAAAATCACCCCTCGTACTGCATGATGTCAGCAGGGTTATAGCTCAGCGTCACCGTATCGCCCTTCTTGTACAGGGTCTTGCCGCTGTTCTTCTCGATGACCTTGATGGTCTGGCCGAAGGCACGGACGGTGTACTTGATGTACAGGCCGTAGAACTCGTAATCTTCCACCACAGCTTCGGTCTTGAGGGTATCGGTGGCCATCGTTTCGTTGACGTGCATACGCTCCAGACGGATGTAGCAGTGCTTCTTGGGGTCAACACCCTCCACCTTGTCTGCACCGGTGCCGGCGAGGAATTCCGGGGTCAGGCGGTTGATGTCGCCGATGAAGTTGCAGACGAACTCGGTTGCGGAGTGGCTGTAAATTTCATCCGGACGGCCGATCTGCTCGATCACGCCCTTGTTGAACACCGCGATGCGGTCAGAAAGGGTCAGAGCCTCCTCCTGATCGTGGGTAACGTAAACAGTAGTGATGCCAAAACGCTTCTGCAGGTCCTTCAGCTCGTTGCGCAGCTGAACGCGCAGCTTTGCGTCAAGGTTGGACAGAGGCTCGTCCAGGCAGATGATCTCAGGATTGGTGACCAGCGCACGGGCGATGGCAACACGCTGCTGCTGACCGCCGGACAGCTCGGAGACCTTCTTCTTCAGCTGCTCCTCGTTCAGGTCCACTTTCTTGCCCATCTCAACGACCTTCTTGCGGATCTCCTCCTTGTCCATCTTCTGAACCTGCAGGCCGAAGGCGATGTTCTCGTACACGGTCATGGTGGGGAACAGAGCGTAGCTCTGGAACACCATGCCGATGTTGCGCTTTTCGATGGGGGTGTGGGTGATGTCCTTGCCGCGGACGCTGACCGTACCGGCACTGGGAGAAATGAAGCCGGTGATGGTACGCAGGGTCGTGGTCTTGCCACAGCCGGAGGGTCCAAGGAAGGTGAAGAACTCACCTTCGTGGATGTCGATGTTGATGTCCTTCAGGGCTTTGAAGGAGCCAAAAGTCACTTCGATATGTTCAAGTTTGATCATGCTCTGTACCTCGATGATGAGCAGCTGCGAAAAAAGGTCGGCTCGCTGTATGGCATCTGCAAACCGACCTTTCCGCATTATTGTAAACGAACGAACTTCAGAATGCCGGGATGATTACGGCATATATTCGAGCATGATTTTCTCGCACCATGCGTCGATGTTCTGTGCAACCAGTGCCCAGTCGATCTGCTGTGCGGGCAGCTCTGCGATGGTCTGGTTAAACTCGTTGGCCTTACCAACAGCGTTGGTGTTTGCCGGCAGGGTGGAGAAGACCTCAGCCCACTCGCCCTGAATCTGTGCACTGCCGAACCAGTTGACGAAGCGCTGTGCCTCTTCCTCGTTCTTGGTGCCGTTCACGATGGCAACGCCCTCAACTGCATAGGGAACGCCAACATCGGGAACTGCGTAGCCGGTCTTGACACCGTACTGCTGGTCGCGGGTCTCAACGCCGGAGGACCACATCTGACCGCAGACAACGGTGCTGTTCTCGCTGGCGATCTGTGCGTACAGGTCCACGCCGTCCTCATTGGGCACACCGTGCTTGTAGTACTCGGCGATGGCATCCCAGCCTTCCTGTGCAATGCCCAGATCACCGTTGGGGTCTGCATAGCGGGTCAGGATACCGGCGATGACGTTGCGGACCGTGCCGCCGGCCAGACTGGTCAGGTACTCGTACTTCTTATCGAACTCAGGCTTGGTCCACAGGTCGGGCCAATCGGTGGGAGCCTGATCCTCGGTGAGCTGGTTCTGATCGTAGACAAGCAGAATAGCCTGCTTGACGATGGCATGGTAGTAGCCCTCGTCGTCGTTCAGACCGGCGGGGATCTCGTCTGCCCACTCCGGCACGAAGGGGATCAGGATGTTCTCGGCCTTCAGGGACTCCCAGATGATCGCGTTCAGACCGAACACAACGTCAGCAATGGGAGAAGCCTTCTCAGCCAGCAGACGGTTCTGGGTATCAGCAGCACCTGCGCCAACCACCTGAACCTTGAAGCCGTCCTGTGCGGCACGCTCGATCAGCCACTCATCGCGGCCATCGGTCTCGGAGTTGGTATAGACGGTCAGGGTAACGCCGGTGCCCTTGTTGGAGGGGGTGTTGTCCGCTGCAGATGCAGCAGTGCTGGAAGCGGTGGTGGTGCTGGAAGAAGAACCACCACAAGCGGTCAGTGCAGCAGCGGCTGCGGTAAAGGTTGCAGCCTTGATGAAGCTGCGACGAGAAATCTTTCTCATGACTTTTCTCCTTTTTCATTTTCCTCAGTCAATTTTGCGGGGAGCGGCTTGTTCCCCCTCGTGTTGTGCTCAGTATACCGCCAAAATTGGAACGAGTCAATCAAATATAGGTAAAATTTCGGTCTGCAACGCGTGATTCTACCATATTCACAGGCAAAGTTCACTTTTTATGTGCAATATGACTACGCTTTTCACCCAATTTTTGCCTTTACGCCATTGCTTTTTCGTTGTTAAAATGACTCGTTCCAATTTTTGGGTGCTTTTTTGCTTTTTTGCTTGTATTTTTTGACCGTTTAGGATATTATCATATAAAAAGACCGTCTGTAAAAGGGGGAAGATTCTGTGCCAACCATCAACGATATTGCCAAAGAGGCCGGCGTATCCCACGGCACCGTTTCCAATGTGCTGAACAAGACCGGAAAAGTCAGCATTGAAAAGATCCAGCTGGTAGAAAATGCCATAAAAAAGCTTGGTTACGTTCCAAATGTGCAGGCGCAGCGGCTGCGTCAGGGCTCGCCCAACACCATCGCCGTCATTCTTCCATCCTTAAAGGAAACCAAGTACATCGATTTTTTCACGGCGCTTCAGCTGAATTTCCCCAAAAGCCAGAAAAGCCTGCTGGTGTATCAGACCGAGGATATCCCCGCGGAGGAAGAGGTCATTCTGGACAATCTGCGGGCATCCGGGTTGGCAGCCCTTATCGTTATCTCTACTTTAAGTAAAGAATGTCTGGAAAAATACCGTTCTCTGCATTGTCCCATCGTTTTTGTGGAGCGCAGACCCAAAACGCTGCGGACGGACGAATGGTTTCTTTCCTTTGACCCGCAGAAGGTCGGTGCCGCAGTGACTGCGTTCTGCGCCCAAAAGCATTGGCGGTCAATCGCCTACTTCGGAGCGGAAAAGCACGGCGAGGCTGAAAATTCAATTTTTTCCAGTCTGCAAAAGTGTGTGCAGGCGCAGGGGCTGACGCTGGCACACATCCCCTCCGGGTACAAGCTGGCGCTGAATCAGGCCTTTGAGCTGGCGCAGAACGCCGCCCCCTACGATGTGATCCTGACCCAGAGCTCGGTCTGCACCGATGCGCTGCTCCGGGCGTTCCGGCTTTTGCATATCGAAAAGATCCCGCCCATTCTCACCATTGGTGCCTACGCCGCCCCTTCTGAAAAGGCAGTGGAGCTGTACCAGCTGGATTACGGCTTTTTGGGCATCCGCATCATCAAGCTGTTTTCAAAGCTCGACCGGGACTCTGGCCCGGCCGAAAAAGAGCTTTTCTATGCGCCCAAGGGCTTTGCCGATTCCTTCCCCGGACTGCAGCGGATGCCGGACACCGAACTGACCATGCTCACACTGGAAAACCCTTCCACACAGGCGCTCCGCAAGCTGCTGCCGGAGTTTGAGCACCGCAGCGGCATCCGGGTCAAACTGATCGGTGTCCCCTACGATGACCTGCTGGCGCAGCTGAAACTCATCGGGCCGCATTTCACCTATGATATGATCCGCATCGACGTGGCGCAGTTTGGCGACATCGGGCAAAGCATTTATCGTCCGCTGGACGAGCTTTCCATCTCCCCGGAGGGGCTGTCACCCCGGCTGATCAAAAACGGCTATGACAGCTACTCGATGCTGAACGGTCGGGTCTACGCCCTTCCCCTTGACCCCAGTGTGCAGATCTTCCTGTACCGCACCGACCTGTTCCACGATGCCAAGCTGTGCCGCGCCTACTACGAGCGTTTCCACGAGAATCTTGTGGTGCCCACCACCTACGAGCAGTATCTCCACGCTGCGGAATTCTTCACCCGCAGCTGCAACCCGGACTCCCCCACCGAGTACGGCACCACCATGACCTGCGGCTCAGCCTCGGTTGCCGCCAGCGATTTCATGCCCTTCTACCTCTCCCGCATCGACCGCTTTGGCGCTACGCCGGACACTCTCCGGCTGGACTGCCCCGAAATGCAGGCGGCCATGCGCCAGTACCATGCACTGGAAAAGTTCTCCTGCAAGCAGAACTGGTGGGGCGACAGCATCCAGAAATTTGCGGACGGAAAGACCGCCATGACCGTCATCTACTCCAACTATGCAGCCGAGCTGATCAACTCCGGAAATTCGGTGGTCGTCGGACGGGTGGGCGCGGCAATCCTTCCGGGATGCAAGCCTCTGCTGGGCGGCGGCATCGTGGGCATCTCCCGATACAGCCAAAAAGCGGAAGCCTGCAAGCAGTTCTTCCGCTGGTACTACTCTGCGGATGTAGCCTCCCTGCTGGTTCGTCTGGGCGGCACCTCCCCCATCGTGGACGCCTATGAGGATTTCCAGAATTACAGCATCTTCCCGTGGATGAACGTTTCCAAGAAGAGCTTTGGATTGGGACAGCGTGGTGTGAAAAACCAGATCCCGGAGCGGTTTTCCATCCCGAAATACGAATTTGCAGTAGGCACCGCCATCCGCAACGTGGTGCAGGACCTGATGACCCCGGAGGATGCCAGCCGTATGGCGCAGGCCCTTTACGATGCTGCTGATCCGATCTCTCGTTAAATCGGCAGTATATTCTGCGCAAAATATTTCAATAATGTCACCCTGTTTTCCGTCCAATAAAATTCCCATGCCGCCTTCGGGCGGCTTTTGTTTTATCATATAACCCGTTCCATGTGGACGGGTTAAAGCCGCTCACTGTGCTGGTTTCCAGCATGGTGAGCGGCTTTTTACTACAAATATGAGGAATCGAAGAAGTCTTTTAGTGTGATTCCCAAACCCAGACAGATTCTTTCAATCGTCTCTACGCTCAACTGGCCTCCCCGACGAGCAGTGGTTTGGATTGTGGAGTACGATATTCCGCATTTCTTTGCCAACACACACAGATTCATATCACGCGCTTGCATCAAATCCTGAACACGCTTGATCGTATCCACGAAAATCCCTCCCATCTTTTTAGTTCAAAACTTTTCCAACGATCTCAAATCTTTGCTCTGGAGATATAAGGATCGGCGAATATTTGGTGTTAAGAGAAACCAAAACCGGTTGGTTATGCACCACGCCATAGCTGTCGGTAAGGAACTCTGCTTGGGATTTGTCTGGGGTATGTTCGTCGTATTTTTTCAGATATCCACAGTCATCATATACGAATATACTGATATCCCCGCATTCAAGTTCTTCGCAGCGCTTCACCCATACAATCTGTCCGTTATGATAAGAGTGGAGCCTTTTGCAAGGCCCCGCTCTTATTGCTGCCGTTATGATGAGCAACTTGCCGCAGAAAAGCAGCGCACCGAGCGGGTGACCAAGCGCATTTTGACCAAGGAAGAAATGCCATCATCCGTTCCTTTATCGACTATGCCGGCAGTACGATCACAAAAAAACTGGAAACGCTGATGGCGGGTGGTTGCATCGTTGAGCGTGTGGATGAAAACCTGACCTATGATTATCTGCACGCCTCGGAAGATAACCTCTGGAGTACGCTGTATCTGACAGGGTATGGTCACGCATGCCGCCATAGCAGTCATATTGAAAGACATCCCGCCTGAAAGTGAAGGCTTTACTTTCAGGCGGGACTTTTTGTTTTTTATTATAAAGGCTAGTTCCTGTTCTTTGCGGAGATGGCCACACATTAAAGAACTTTGGCCCCATTGGCCGTCAACTTGAAGGTTGCTCCCAGCATATCGGCAGCCCCGCGGCACATCAGCATCCGCTGCAGGAAAATCTCAAAATATTCGTACATGCTGCAAATATCGGTGTCGATTTGCAGATTCAGCGAGATGACTTTTTTCTCGGTGTTGATCTTCAGGGTCTGGTCTGTGACCGCATAGTTGACCCGGTCATGGATGTCGAAGGATGCTTTGGGCTTTTCCCGCACACGGCTGCGGCGCACATCAGTCTTGTCGCCGATGATGAGTGCTGCCGAGATGGGATCCACGGCCCCGCCGGTGGATTCATCGTGGTTGGAAATGGCGGACACGATGGTGATGCGGTCCGGGACGCTCAGGTCATATTGCTTCAGAATCTCGTTGGCCAGTAGCCCGCCGTATTCGGCGTGACGGCTGCGGTTGATGGCGTTTCCGATGTCGTGCATATAGCCTGCGATCCGGGCAAGCTCGATGTCGTGCTCCGGATAGCCGAATTTTTTCAGGATGTGGGCGGCGGTCTCTGCCACCCGGACACAATGGGCTTGTGAGTGCTCGGTGTAGCCCAGCAGGCCTAGATTCTGGTTGCCTTTTTTCAGCAGTTCGTTGACTTCCTCATTGTGTTTGATGTCTTTATACGTCATGGTTCTCTGCCCCCGATTCATATATTAAAAGAAAGTATCTACTATTGTAAGATGATTTCGAGGCGGTTGCAATCAAATTGCGGTAAAATCTGTGTGCAGAAGCGATTTTACATATTCCAGACACATTCCTGATTTCTGATTTTACATTTGCACGGTACAATAAAAACGTTTGTATCATGCAATCCGAAGCATTCCGGTCAGAGAAAAGGAAGAGGAATATGGAAAACACCTATCATTGCTATGCAAACCGTGAGCTTTCGTGGCTGCGGTTCAACGAACGCGTTCTGGAGGAGGCAGAGGATTCCCGTCTGCCGTTGTGTGAACGGCTGAGTTTTTTGTCGATTTTCCAGAGCAATCTGGATGAATTTTTCATGGTGCGCATCGGCAGCTTGCAAGACCAGATGCTGCTGGACAAAAACGCACGGGAAAATAAGACGAATATGACCAGCGGCGAACAGATCGATGCAGCGCTGGCTTTTATCCACAAGCTGACAGCCCGCCGGGACGCTGCTTATAATGGTCTGCTGGAACAGCTTGCAGAGCAGGGGATCCGTCTGCTGGACTTTGCCCATATGGAGGAAGAAAGCCGTACCGAACTGGAAAAGCTGTTCCGGCAGGACTACCTGCCGCTGCTGTCCAGTTTCATCATCAGCAAAAAGCAGGCATTTCCGTTCCTGAAAAACAAGGGCATCTATGCGGTTGCGGTGCTGAGCACCAAGGCAGAAAAGAAGAAGATCGGCATTGTGCCCTGCGGCAATGAGATCTTCCCCCGGCTGGTGCCGGTGCCGGGCCGTACTGGCTGCTTTATCCTGTCGGAAGAACTGATCCTGCACTTCCTGCCACTGCTCTACAAGGGCTATAAGGTCACCAGCAAAACGCTGGCCCGCATCACCCGCAATGCGGATATTGACGCCGACCTGATCTATGACGAAGACCTGAACTACCGGGATCACATGGCCGAAGTGGTCAAGAAGCGCAAAAAGCTGGCACCTGTCCGTCTGGAACTGAGCCGTGAGATCGACGAAGAAATTATCCAGTCCCTGTGCAAAAACCTGAAACTGGACCCCAAGCGGGTGTTTGAATACGATTCTCCGCTGGATCACTCTTTCCTGTTCCAGATCGAGGATCAGCTGCGCAGCCACACCGACCTGTTCTTTGCGCCCCGCCACCCGCAGCCCAGCCCTGCACTGGACGAGCGCAAGCCCATCATTCCGCAGATCCTGGAAGAGGACAAGTTGATTCACTATCCGTATGAGAGCATCCGTCCCTTCCTGCAGCTGCTGCACGAGGCCGCCTGCGACCCGGACGTGGTCTCCATCAAGATGACTCTTTATCGTCTGGCCAACCACAGCAAGGTGGTGGATGCACTGGTGGAAGCCGCCGAAAACGGCAAGCAGGTGGATGTTCTGGTGGAGCTGAAAGCCCGCTTTGATGAGGAAAACAACATCGAGTGGTCCCGCCTGCTGGAACGTGCCGGCTGTCATGTGGTGTATGGCATTGAAGGGCTGAAAGTCCACTCCAAGCTCTGCCTGATCACCCGCAAAACGAAGGAGGGTATTTCCTTCATCACCCAGATCGGCACCGGCAACTACAACGAAAAGACCAGCCGCCTGTACACCGACCTTTCTTTCCTGACCGCATCCAAGGAAATCGGTCTGGAAGCCACCGAAGTGTTCCGCGCACTGGATCAGGGCGAAACGGTGGATTCGGTCAAGAACCTGCTGGTGGCGCCTCATTGCTTACAGAACCGTCTGCTGAATCGGATAGACGGTGAGATCAAAGCTGCCGCCCGCGGCGAGGGCGGCTACATCGGCATCAAGATCAACAGCCTGACCGACAAAGTGCTCATCAACAAGCTCATCGAGGCAAGTCAGGCGGGCGTCTACATCGATATGGTGGTGCGCGGCATCTGCTGCCTGCGTGCCGGTGTCCCGGATGAGACCGAGAATATCCATATCATCAGCATCGTGGGCCGCTATCTGGAGCATTCCCGCATCTACATTTTCGGACAGGGAGAGCGTGCCCGGTACTACATCGGCTCGGCAGACTGGATGACCCGCTCTACGCTCCGCCGCGTGGAAATCGCGGCTCCGGTCACGGCTCCGGCTCTGAAGGCACGTTTGCAGCACATCTTTGACACGATGCTGGCCGACAACTGCAACGCCCGCGTGCAGCAGCCGGACGGCAGCTATGTCCGCCGGATGCCCGGTGCCGATGCCGTGGATTGTCAGGCACAGTTCTACGAGGAAGCCTATCAGGCCAACGTGCACTCCAGTCTGAAGTGAGATGCACTCGGATTTCACACAGATTTGACCGCAGCACGGTTTCTTCGACTGGATTTCGATGATACAATTTTATTGTAGAATGAAATCGCAGAAAGGGAGAATCCTATGGAAGATTTCTGGAAATCCGTGCAGACGATACAGGCAGAACGCGGGGCGGATTACCGCGCCTTCTCTTTGTTCAGTGCAACGCATTGGGCAGAATTGCTGGGAGCAGCGGCGGTCATTTTTCTCTGTGCGGTGATCTACTACCGCTGCAGGGAAGTGACCCGGCATCAGATCCTTCGCGCTGTGTTTGTCCTGATGCTGGCCGATGAGTTTATGAAGCAGACCGTCCTGCTGTACACCGGTCAATGGAACGTGACCTATCTGCCTCTCCACCTGTGCAGCATCAACATCTTTGTCTGCTGGTACGATGCCATACACCAGAGCCGTTGGAGCAAGGAAATCCTTTATGCGCTCTGTATTCCGGGAGCAGTGGTCGCAATGTTGAGCCCCTCATGGCAGCGGCTCCCGGTCTGGAACCTGCTGCATCTGCATTCCTATAGCATTCACGTTCTGCTGATCCTCTATCCGGTCCTTCTGCTTGCTGGCGGATTTCGCCCGCAGGTGCATCATATCCGCTGGGTACTGGCGTTTCTGTGTGCAATCGCAACGCCGATCTTTTTCCTGAATCGGCTGCTGAAAACAAACTTTTTCTTTCTCAATGATCCGCAGGGCAATGCGATTACTGCCTTTTTCGCCCACTGCTTTGGAGAACGTTTTTATCTACTGGGCTTTCTGCCGGTTCTTGCTGCAGTCCTGTTGCTTCTTTATCTGCCATGGTACAGGGCAGAGCGGCATCAACGTATGCTCTGTGCAAGAGATCAGGTTATAGCTTGAATGGCTCTGTGCATCAATTGAGTATCTTTCTTTTCTTCTTTCGTCCCGTCAAAGTCTGCTGCTTTGACGGGAATTTTTTATATCTGATTTTACAAAGGGTTTACACCGGAATGGTGGCTGTCACAGGACGGACGTGCTATGATATTCTGGAATATCCGTAGGGAAACGTACACTTCCCAGCTAATGAAAGGTGGGCATTTTACAATGAACCTTCCACTTTTCATTAGCTCTGCTAATTTTCTGCTAATGAAAAGCCTTTTACTCGTTTTATTTCGGGGTTTGTGTTCTTTACTCAGATTGACAGCGCAACAAAAAATCAATTGATAAAACGTTACTTGTTTTACCTACTTTTGCCTAGGATTTATGGCTTCAGCCCCTACTCCTAAGCCTGAGGCCCCCGGTTCGAATCCGGGCGGGGACGCCATTTTAAGAAAATGCGAAGGTCATTTTTCCATGTGAAAGACGATCTTCGCATTTTTCATTTTGAACCTATCACCAAAATTAGCCAGCGAATGCCATTAGCAGAATTTTCGGTTTCAGCTAATAAAATCAGGCTTCCAGCTAATTGAGGCCAAAATCGCCGTTTTCTATGCTTTATGCAACTTCACAGCATAAGAAAACCTTTTGGACATACAAAAAAGCGCAGAAGGCTTCCTTTGAGAAACACCTTCTGCGCTTTTTTGTTTTTACATTGCGATCCAGCCCAGAGCATTTGCCACAGAGCTGATCAGGATAATGGCCGCAAAGATGGGGCACAGATACTGGATCATGAAGTTGAAGATCTTTTTACGGCGGAAGGGCTTGCCGCCCAGCGTCACCTCTTCTTCGATCTTCTGCACGCCGATCACGCGGGACACCAGCAGGCAGATAGCAATGGCTGCAATGGGCATCATGACAGAGTTGGTGAGGAAATCGAAGAAATCCAGAAACTGCATTCCGAACACCGTCACGCCCGCCAGCGGGCCATAGCCCAGTGCCGAAAGGCTGCCCAGCGCCACCATGATCAGGCCGATCAGTGCCGTTGCGCGCTCGCGGCTCCAGCCCAGCTCGTCCTCAAAGGTGGAGACAGCGCTCTCGGTCAGGGCAATGGAGCTGGTCACGGCTGCAAACAGCACCAGCAAAAAGAACAGGATGCCCACCACATGGCCAAAGCCCATGCTCTCGAACACCTTGGGGATGGTAATGAACATCAGCGCCGGGCCGGCCTGCAGGGTGTCCGGGTCGCCGCCGGAGAAGGAGAACACCGCTGGAATGATCATCAGGCCCGCCATGATGGCAATGGCCGTGTCGAACAGTTCCACGTTCTCGGTGGAATCCTCAATGGAGACATCCTTCTTCATATAGGAGCCAAAGGTGACCAGAATGCCCATAGCGATGGACAGCGAATAGAACATCTGGCCCATGGCCGTGACCACCGTCATCCAGGAAAAATTTGCCACGTTCGGCACCAGAAAATACTTCACGCCTGCCAACGCACCCGGGCGCGTGACCGCGTAGCCTGCAATGACCACCGAAAGTACCACCAGCACCGGCATCATCACCTTGGAAACACGCTCCACGCCGTTGCGCACACCGGCAAAGATGATGGCCAGCGTAAAGGCCGTGAAGATCAGAAAGCACACCTCTGCCGACAGTCCGCTGGAAATGAAATTGGAAAAATAACCGTCCTGCGAAAGCTCACTGCCATGGCCGCTGATATACTCCGACAGATAGCGGATGACCCAGCCGCCGATGACCGAATAGTACGGCACGATCAGAATAGGGATGACCGCATTGATCCAGCCGCCGAACCGCAGGCCGCCCTTTTTGCCAAAGGCGCCAAAGGCACCCACCGGGCTTTTGTGGGTCATGCGGCCCAGTGCCGTTTCGGCCACGATCATCGTGTAGCCAAAGGTGACAGCCAGCACGATGTACACCAGCAGAAAAATGCCGCCGCCGTATTTCGCGGCGAGGTACGGAAACCGCCAGATGTTGCCCAGACCCACTGAAGCGCCTGCGGCCGACAGCACAAAGCCGATCTTGCCGGAAAAGGCGCTGCGCTTTTGTTTTTGCGTATCCATGATTTAATTCCTCTTTTCCTATATTCCTATACACAAGTGGCCTTAGTGTACCATATCTGTCCGTCAAATACAACGGTTCCGCCTGTTTGCGTGCAAAAAAACAAACAGCGCCCCGCAAGGGAGCGCTGCCTGTTTTTTATAAGAGGTATACGCGTTGCTCTCAGAAGATGCTGTAGCCCAGCAGCTGCGGCAGGGCGGTAGTAAGCGGGCCCCACAGGCTGATGGAGATCAGAACGATCACGTTGCAGATCACGTAGGGCGCTGCGCCCTTGAAGATCTCGATGATGGGCATACGGTTGATCTTGTTGCAGGCGTTCAGGCACATGCCGACCGGCGGAGTGACCAGACCGATGGCCAGACCGGTGATCATCATGGCACCGAACTGCAGCGGCGAGAAGCCGTACTGCACCATGACCGGCAGCAGGATGGGGGTGAGCAGCAGGATGGCCGGGCTGACGTCGATGAAGGTGCCGATCATCAGGATCAGCACATCAAAGATCAGTGCAATGGCCCATGCGGGCATGTTCAGGGACATGAAGAAGGCACCCACCGTCTGCGGCACCTTCTGCATGGTCAGCACCCATGTAAAGATGGTGGTAAAGCCGATGATGAGCATGATGGAGGAGGAGGAGATCAGGGTCTTTTTCAAAGCCTCCCAGACGCCCTTCCATGTCAGCTCCTTGTAGACGAAGAAGCCCACCAGCATGGAATACAGCACGGCCACACCGGCACTTTCGGATGCAGTGCACACGCCGAAGGAAACGCAGATGATGATGAACAGCGGCATGATGAGGGCAGGAATGCCGGAAAGCAGGCTCTTGGCGGCGCGCTTGCCGTCAAACTTGACCTTTTCCGGATGCCAGCCCTTCTTGGCGCTGATGATGTACACCAGCACCAGCTGGGTCAGACCGATCAGGATGCCGGGCACGGCACCTGCCACGAACAGCGCACCCACCGATGCACCGGAGATCATGGAGTAAACGATCATGGGGGTGGAGGGCGGGATGATCATGCCCATGGTAGAGGATGCCACCGTGATACCGGCAGAAGCTTCCGGCGGGTAGCCTTCCTTCTCCATGGCGGGGATCAGGATGGAACCCAGAGCCGAGGTATCGGCCACAGAGGAGCCGGAAATGCCACCGAAGATCATGGAAGCCACGATGTTCACTTCGCCCAGACCGCCGCGGATGGGCCGCAGCAGCTCCATGCAGAAGTTGATGATGCGCTGGGTGATGCCGCCGGTGTTCATCAGTTCGCCAGCCAGCATGAACAGCGGCATAGCGATCATCAGCTCACTGTAGGCACCGTTCCACACGCGCTGCGGCAGCATGGTAATAAAGGTAGGTGCATAGATCAGGATGTAGGTCACACAGGAAGCGCCGATGGCGAAGGCCAGCGGGATGCCCAGCGCGGCAAAGAAAATCAGCAGCACCAGAAGGATGAGCATTGCCATAGTTGTGTATGCCCTCCACATTGACCCAAGGGTTTTCCTGACCATCTGCAACGCCGGTCTTCAGGCCCATGTACAGGTCGGAGTACGGGATGGTAGTGGTGGTAGCACCCATTGCCTGGAAGGTCATGTCAATGGTCTTCATGCCGTTGGTGCGCATCTTCAGGCCCTTCAGGTCTGCGGGAGCCTTGATGGGGTGCTTGGAGTTGGAGAACTGGCGGTAGCCGCCTGCATCGCACAGGTTAATGATGACAGTGCCCGTCTCGCCTTCGGCCTCAGCGCACACCTTCTGTGCCAGATCGCTCTGCAGCAGAGCCGTGACCTGTGCACGGGTGTTGGTCAGGAAGGGCAGGGTGAACATCAGCAGACGGGGGCTGAAGTCGAACTGACCGCCGCGCATGCCCTGCACGGTGCCGGCCACGACCTGCTCCAGCATCTCCTTCTCGGTGCCCAGCTGGCCGTTGCCGTAAACCTCGATCTTCACATGGCCGTTGGTGGCCTCTGCCACATCGGCGGCAAACTGCTCCATGGAAACAAAGCGGGGGTTGCCTTCGGGCTGTGCATGACCCACGGTCATGGTGAAGTCGCCCAGAGATGCAAACTTGTCCTCACCGGCTGCTGCGGCACTTGCTGCAGTGCTGGTGGATGCTGCGCCGGAAGCAGCCGGAGTGGATGCACCGGAACCGCCGCAGGCTGCCAGAGCACCTGCAGCTGCCATTGCACCAGACACCTTCAGGAAATTGCGACGAGAGATCTTTTTCATAATCTTCTTCCTCCTTGTTTCAGGGGTGCCTTTTTACCTTATACGCTAGCAAAGTTTTTGGCGACCCCTGTATACAGCATTTTCATTGCACGCTAATCGTAACAGAAAATTCACATCCGCATAAGAGCCAAACTTCACCAACTTCGTAAAGTTTCTTTGTGCATAACTAACAATCTTATCCGTTTCTCGTGAAAGATGTTACAATCTGATGACACAATCCCGTTCATTTTCATCTGATATATCAATTTTTGTCAGATATGATAAATTTTGGAGCTTTTCCTATACTTGTATACAGGCTATTGTATACTTCATTCTCATACGTTGACAATCTCTTTTTGGCAGGCTAAAATAGAAATATCTTATCATCAACTATGTAAATGGAGTGTGAGCACATGGCTGAACAGCTGCATCCGGAGGACATCTACCAGACGCTGGAATATGAGATCGTTACGCTGAAGATCAAGCCCGGAGAGACCATCAGCGAAAATCAGCTGTGCAAACGGTTCGGCATTTCGCGCACACCGGTGCGCGCTGCCCTGCTGCGGCTGGAACAGAACGGCTTTGTGCAGATCATTCCCTGCAAGGGCACCATCGTCACCCCCATCAATCTGGATATCGTGGATCAGATCGTATACCAGCGCACAGCCGTTGAAAGCACGGTGCTGCGCGATTTCATTCAGGTCTGTTCGCCCAAAGAGTACATCGAAATCAAGCACAAATATGACCTACTGGAAGAGATGGCCCAGACCATGACCGACCCGGACAATGTGGATATCAATGCCTTCCTGACGCTGGATCTGGAAATGCACGCCATCTGGTTTTGCAGCATGAACAAGTGGTATATCTGGCAGAACCTGACAAAGCCGCAGCCGGATTATTCCCGCTTTACCCGTCTGGATGTGGTGCGGGCCAACAATGTGCCGGATGTGCTGAGCGAGCACCGGGAAATTTTGCGGGTGATCCGGGAAAAAGACCTGGATGCCATTGAACCGCTGATCCGGCGGCACCTGTACGGCGGCCTGCGCCGCATGGGCACCCAGCTGTACGCAGAAAAGTACAGACCTTATTTTACCGGCATCTGAACCAATGAAAAACAGGCGCATCCGCCAGCCTTTCGGCCTTTGGATGCGCCTGTTTTGTTTTTTGTATAATTTACTGCTTGTGGTACTTGCGGTCCTCTTCCTCGTAAACAGGGTCACAGGTCAGGTACATTCCCAGCCGGTTCAGGGTGCTGGTATCCACACCCGAAAGCAGCACGGTGGAGTGCACATCGCAGCCCTTGAGGTTGGGCAGCTGATGCATGGCCGCTGCAGCCTGCTCGTTGGAAGCAGCCGAGCTGGAAAGCGCGATCAGGATCTCGTCGGTGTGCAGGCGGGGATTCTTGCCGCCCAGATAGTTGGTCTTGAGGGTCTGGATGGGCTCAATGGAAGCCGCACTCACAAGGTCGGTCTCCTGCGGGATACCGGCCAGCACCTTGAGAGCATTCATCAGAGCAGATGCTGCTGCACCCAGCAGCGGACCGGTCTTGCCGGTAACAACGGTGCCGTCCGGCAGCTCAATGGCGGCAGCAGGGGCCCCGCCGGTGCTCTCGCTGCGGGCATGAGCCTGCTTTTCCACTTCGCGCTGGCCCACGGTCAGGTCGGCCTGATTCATCAGCAGTTCCAGCTTGTAGCGCTCGGTCTCCTTGACCGTGCCGGTGATCTTCTGCTCACACAGGCACTTGAAGTAGCGGCGCAGGATCTCCTTGCGGGAGGCTTCGCGGCAGACCGCATCGTCCACGATGCAGTTGCCTGCCATGTTCACGCCCATGTCCGTGGGGGACTTATACGGGCTTTTGCCAGCGATCAGCTCAAACATGGCGTTCACCACCGGGAAGATCTCAATATCGCGGTTGTAGTTGACGGTGGTCACGCCGTAGGCTTCCAGATGGAACGGGTCGATCATGTTCACATCGTTCAGGTCGGCTGTAGCGGCCTCGTAGGCCAGATTCACCGGGTGCTTGAGGGGAATGTTCCAGATGGGGAAGGTCTCGAACTTGGCGTAACCGGCCTTCACGCCGCGCTTGTACTCATGGTACAGCTGGGAAAGGCAGGTGGCCATTTTGCCGCTTCCGGGGCCGGGGGCCGTGATGACCACCAGCGGGCGCTGGGTCTCGATGTAATCGTTCTTGCCGTAGCCCTCGTCGCTGACGATGCGGGCCACATCGTTGGGATAGCCGGGAATTTTGTAGTGGCGGAAGGTGCGGATGCCCAGACTGTTCAGCCGCTTTTCAAAGGCCTCCACCTCCGGTGCAGCGGCGTACTTGGTCACGCACACGCTGCCCACATACAGGCCTACTTCCTGGAAGGCATCGATCAGGCGCAGCACATCCAGATCGTAGGTGATGCCGTAGTCGCCGCGGATCTTGTTGCTGATGATGTCCTCGGCGCTGATAACGATGACCACCTCGGCCTGATCCTTCAGCTGCAGCAGCATCTGCAGCTTGGAATCGGGCTGGAAGCCCGGCAGTACGCGGGACGCGTGGTAATCATCGAACAGCTTGCCGCCGAATTCCAGATAGAGCTTGTTGTCAAATTTCTTGATGCGCTCGCGGATATGTTCTGACTGCATCGAGAGATATTTGTCGTTGTCAAATCCAATTTTCATCGTTCGTTTCCTTTTTCCTCTTTGCTGTGCCCGGCACACCGCACCGGAACTTTTCCATAACAGAAACAGTATACCACACTCAAAAACCGGGTGCAATCCAAAAGGGCGGCTGCAAAGCTTTTTCCAGCAAATGCGGTGTTTCGCGCTGTTCTTTGCTGCATTTTTTGTGAAAATGGTTCTTGACGCGTTTTTGACAGCGGGTGTATCATGTTATATCCGATTGGATTGGAAGTCGTGGGCGGTTACTTTTTCTTTTTATCCTTCTGATCCTTCGCGCGATCCTGCGTAATACAGCAAGCCCCCGGGTCTCCCCGGGGGCTTGCTGCGGCTTTATGAAGTATCTCGAATATGGAGGAAATGGCGTTTATTCTGCGTCGGTACGGTTTTTCTTGAGCAGGCTCAGGATCACAGCACCCAGCACGCTGCCCACAGCCAGCGCCACACAGTACAGAGCGGTATGGTCCACGACTGGGAACACGAAGATGCCGCCGTGCGGTGCACGCAAAGCGCAGCCGAAGGTCATGGAGAGCGCACCGGCCACCGCTGCACCGGCCACGCAGCTGGGCAGGACGCGCAGCGGATCTGCTGCTGCATAAGGGATCGCGCCCTCGGTGACGAAGCACAGGCCCATGACGTAGTTCACGATGCCGTTGCGGCGCTCGTCGGCAGTCCACTTCTTGGGGCAGAAGGTGGTGGACAGGGCGATGGCGATGGGAGGAACCATGCCGCCCACCATGACAGCGGCCATCACCTCATAGTTGCCGGAGGCAAGGGCTGCCGTGCCAAAGACGTAAGCTGCTTTGTTGAACGGGCCGCCCATATCAATGCTCATCATACCGGCTACGATGGCACCCAGCAGCACCTTGGAGGTGCCGCCCATGGCGTTCAGGCAATCGGTCATGGCCGTGTTGATCATGCCCATGACCGGGTTGATGCCGCACATCACCACGCCGAGGATGAGCATACCGCCCAGCGGGTAGATGAGCATGGGACGGATGCCATTCAGGCTGGCAGGCAGCTTTTCGGTGATCTTTTTCAGCAGCTCAACGATGTAGCCTGCAGCAAAACCGGCCAGCAGTGCCGCAAGGAAGCCGCCGGAAACACCGGTGGTCTCACCCGCTGCAATGCCCGCAAAGTTGGTGCCGTTCATGGCCAGCACACCGCCCACAAAACCGACCGCCAGACCCGGACGGTCCGCGATGGACATGGCGATGAAGGCAGACAGAATGGGCAGCATGTAACCGAAGGCTGCGCTGCCCACCGTCTTAAAGAAGGCAGCAACCGGGGTGTTCATGCCAAAGTTGGAGGGATCGATGGTGTAATCGTCCAGCAGGAACGCCAGTGCGATCATGATGCCGCCGCCCACCACGAAGGGCAGCATGTGGGAGACACCGTTCATCAGGTTCTTGTACAGAGCGCGGCCAAAGCTGTCCTTGCCGGAAGCATCCTCGGCGGCCTGCGCGCCGCCCTCGGCGTGGTAAACAGGCACCTCGCCGTGCACGATCTTCTTGATGAGCTCCTCCGGCTTGTGGATGCCATCGTCCACCCGGGTGAACAGCACCGGCTTGCCGTCGAAGCGGGCGGTCTCCACCTTCTTTTCTGCTGCCACGATGATGCCGTCGCAGTTTGCGATCTCTTCTCTGGTGAGGATGTTCTTTGCTCCATCCGAGCCATTGGTCTCCACCTTGGTGGGCAGACCCAGCTTGTCACCGGCCTTGGTCAGGGCTTCCGCTGCCATATAGGTGTGGGCGATGCCGTTGACGCAGGCGGTCACGGCCAGAATGCGGTAGCCGCTCTGGGGGATCTCCTGCTGGGTGAAGCTCTCCGCGCCGAACTGAGCCTCCTCCTGTGCATCGATGCAGTCAAGGAACTCTGCAGGTGTCTTTGCGGCCTTCAGCTTTTCTACAAAGTCCTCGTTCATCAGCATCTGCATCATACGGGCCAGCATGTCCACATGCAGGCTGCCGTTTTCCGGAGCCGCAATGGCAAACAGCAGGTCGGTGGTACCGTCGTCCTCGGCATTGTACTGCACGGGGCTGCTCAGCCGCAGCGCCGCCAGACTGGGCCGGGTGACTACATTGGTCTTGGCGTGGGGCACCGTGATGCCGTTGTCCACATAGGTGGAGCCCTCCGCCTCACGGGCATAAAGGGCCTTTTTGTAGGCATCCTTGTCCGTGATATTGCCATGGGTGGCCTGCAGCTCCACCAGACGGCTGATGATCTGCTCCTGATCGGTCAGAGCCTCATCCAGTGCGATGGACTGCGCGGTGAATAATTCCGTAATACGCATGATTTTTCTCCCTTCCTGTATAACTGCAACCCTCTCCGTCACAGAGGGTCAGATTTCCTTCATCAGTTCGTCGATTTTTTCTTTGGTGGCAAGGCCAAGGCTGAACGCCGTTGCACTGCCGCAGGCTGTGCCCAGACGCAGTGCAAAGGAATAGCTCCGGGTCTGCATCCAGCCAGCCACAAAGCCGGCCACCATGCTGTCGCCTGCGCCCACGCTGTTTACGACCTTGCCCTTGGGGCAGCCGATGCGGTGCACCTCGCCATTTTCGTCCACCAGCAGGGCACCGTCACCCGCCATGCTTACCAGCACGTTGCGAGCGCCCTTTTGCTGTAGGGTGCGGGCCGCAGCAATGATCTCTTCGTCCGTAGTCAGCACCCTGCCCACGATCTCGCCCAGCTCGTGGTTATTGGGCTTGATGAGGAAGGGGTGGTACTGCAGCACGTTCACCAGCAGGTCGCGGGTGGCATCCACCACAGCACGCACGCCCCTGCCCTGCAGCCGGGCCAGCAGCCGCTCGTAGGTATCCTGCGAAAGGCTTGCCGGGATGCTGCCCGCCAGAATGAGGATATCATCCTCGTTCAGGCTGTCCAGCTTCTTTTCCAGCTCCTGCATGGCGCTCTCCGGAATGTCGGGGCCCGCGCCGTTCAGCTCGGTCTCCTGCCCTGCCTTGATCTTGACATTGATGCGGGTCATGCCCTGTTCCAGATGCACAAAATCGGTCTTTAAGCCCTGTGCAGCAAGACCGCGTTCCAGCCATGCGCCGGTCTCACCGGCCACAAAGCCCAGCGCCACGCTCTCGCAGCCCAGCTGTGCCAGCACACCGGACACATTGATGCCCTTGCCGCCCAGCACGCAGTCCTCGCCTTTGGCGCGGTTCACCTCGCCTACTTCCAGCGGTGCATCCAAACGCACCACATAGTCAATGGCCGGGTTGAATGTTACGGTATAAATCATACTTCCGTCTCCTTTACCAGCGTGAATTGTTTGTATTTGGGGTTGGGGCAGCGGTTGGTGAGAATGGCACCGCCCTGCAGGTCGGCAATGACTGCCGGGTAGATGCGGGAAAACTTGGCATCATCCACAAGGAACCAGGTTTCCCGTGCACGGTGCACTGCCGCTGCTTTCACGGCAGCTTCCTCGGGGTCCGGCGTGGTAAAACCGGCATCCAGCGCCACACCGTTGGCACCCATGAACGCCTTGGTAAAATTGTAGCGCTGCAGGCTGGTGACTGTGGGTGCACCCACAATGGCTTCGGTCTCGGGCCGCAGCAGTCCTCCGGGCAGATACACCCGGCAGCCCTTTCGGGCCAGTGCCCGGGCATGGGCCACGCCGTTGGTCACATAGCTGGCTTTGAGGGCATCCTCCGCCAGTGCACGCACCAGCTCCAGCGTGGTGGAGCCTGCGTCGATGAACACAAAATCGTTCGCGTTGATGAGCTTTGCCGCCGCCTGCGCGATGCTGCACTTCTGCTCCACAGCCTGCGACTCCTTGGCCTCCATGGTGGGTTCATCCGCCAGAAAACGGCTGTCCGGCAGGGTGGCACCGCCGTGCACCTTGTTCAGCTTGCCCAGCCGGTCCAGTTCGGTCAGGTCGCGCCGGATGGTGGATTCGCTGGTGTTCAGCGCCTCGCACAGTTCCTGCACCGTCACGGTGCGCTTGTGGTTCAGCTGTTCCATGATCAGGCTGAAGCGTTCTTCTGCCAGCATCGGCATCCTCTCCTTTGGTTCGATCTTATCTTTGACGGTTTATGACCGTTTGTGCATTATTTTGGTTGATTTCATCTTTATTATAGCAAATACAGCGCCAAAATCAATTACTTTCAGTCAATTTCATTCATTTTTGTTCACAAAAATTTGTCTTTAAATTTGTGCAGAGAGCACAAAAGTTGGGATACAAGCATTTTATGCAAACAAAAAAGCCGCCGTGCGTACCAATCGCACAGCGGCCGGCGAGATGGCTTATTGAGGAATCACTCGGCAGTCCAGTAGAAATCGTCGCCGGGCATTGCGCCGCCCACTGCCTTGGGGTCGGCATCAAACAGCACCTGCAGATAAGCGGATGCGTTGGTCTTGAGCTCGTCGCCGGTCAGGCAGACGATGTTGCAGTTGGGCAGGGCCTTCTTGGCAATGGCAGCCTTGGCCACAACACCCTGTTCCTCGCACAGAGCGGCAGTGCCATCCAGATCGGTGTTGGCAGCTTCCACGCTCTTGGCGTAGTCGGTAAGGAATGCGGCCACAACATCCGGGTGTTCCTCGGCATACTCTTTGCGCACCACGGTCACGCCGGTGATGAGCTGGGTATCCGCCACCTTGTTCCACTCCTCGGTCAGGTCGAGGGCCACACGCAGGGTGTCGTCCTGCAGGCCGGCTGCAGTTACATAGGGCTGGGGCAGAACTGCAATGGCATCCTCGGTGTTGGCCATCTGGGCCGTGACCTCGGTGGCCTCGCTGTAGTATTCAATGGTCACGTCCTTGTCCGGGTCGATGCCGTTGGCATTCAGAAGATAGCGCAGCACGTACTCCGGCGTGGTGCCCTTGCCGGTGGACAGGATGGTACGGCCTGCAAGGTCTGCCATGGACTGGATCGTATCGCCGCCTTTTTCCACTACGTACAGCACGCCCAGCGTGTTGACGGCCACAGCCTGAATGCCGCCCTCCGTCTTCTGATACAGGGTGGCGGCCAGATTTGCCGGGATGGCAGCCATGTCCAGCTCGCCCTTCATCAGCAGCGGCACAATCTCATCGGCAGCGCCGTAAAGCTGCAGGTCGTAATCCATGGAAGCGGTGTCATCCTCTTCCATGCTCAGCAGGTTGACAAGGCCCATGGTGGTGGGGCCTTTCAGGCCGGCAATGCGCAGAGCATCGGTGGTGGACAGTTCCTTTGCTTCCTCACTGGAAGCGGCTTCCGAAGCAGCCTCGGGGACAGCTTCGCTGGAAGCTGCACTGGATGCAACAGAGCTGGATGCCGCACCGCCGCAGGCGGCAAGGCTCAGCACAAGGGCCAGAGCCAGCAGCATGGATGTCAGTTTTTTCATGCGGGGTTCCCTCTTTCCTCACAAGACCGCGCCATTTTGTGCCTGAAAATTTTGCACAGAACCATGGGTCGGTCTTTTCATATTTTTTACAAGGCAAATTTGCAAAATCATTTGCTTTGCGGGTCTAAGTTTACTATAATAGAGTCAAAAATACCGTTGCGTGTGCAACGGAATTGCAGGAGGGCTGTGGGAAGCCGGATCTTTCCCACGGAATTGTGATGAAAAACTTTCTTCCGCTGTTATGCTCCACCTCTTTATTCAATGGTCTGACCCCTGAAGAGCTGCAGACCCTGCTGGCTCAGCTGGGTGCCGTTATGCGCAGCTATGGCAAAGGCGAAGCGCTTGTTCTGGCGGGCGAACCCAACCGCAGGGTGGGCATCGTACTGTCCGGTGAGCTGGAAGCCTACCGTCCCGGGCCGCAGGGTGCGCGCATTCCCATCACCCACATGGAACCGGGCGGCGTGTTCGGCGATGTGCTGAGCGGTTCCAGTCTGGCAAGCCCGGTCACGGTGATGGCTTCGGTGCCCTGCGAGGTGCTGCTGATTCCCTACGAGCGGCTGCTGCTTTCGGATGGCAGTCCGGCGCACCAGCAGACATTGCGCAATCTGGTGCGCACCATCAGCGATAAATATTTTTCCCTCTCCCGCCGCATCGACCTGCTGGTGCTCAAAAGCCTGCGGGCCAAAGTGTGCGCCTATCTGCTCAGTGAAGCCGAGCGGGCTGGCAGCCTGACCTTCAGCATCCCGTTCTCCCGCATCCAGCTGGCAGATTACCTGAACTGCGACCGCAGCGCTCTCTCCCGCGAGCTAAGCCAGATGCAGCGGGACGGCCTGCTGGACACCTACAAAAGCAGCTTCAAGCTGCTGGAGCCTGCGGTACTGAAGCAAATGGTACAGTGACCATTTGAATAGCCGCCGCGTGCGCTTTGGCTGTATTCAGCTGAAATTTTATTTTTATATTTGCGTTTTAGAAAAATCTACGGATTTTTCTAAAACTCTTTTTCACTGGAAGGCCGTAACCGTCAGCGGCATCATCTTGTTATTTTTAATATAGGAGTATTTTTAAATATGTCAAAACCGATTTTATGGATCGTGATCCCCTGCTACAACGAGGAGCAGGTGCTGCCCATTACAGCTCCCATGTTTCTGGAAAAGATCAGCGGCCTTGCCGCACAGGGCCTTGTGAGTGAGAAGAGCCGGGTGCTGTTCGTGAACGACGGCTCCAAAGACAAGACATGGGAACTGATCCAGAGTTTTGCCGCACAGGACGAGCACTACATCGGCATTTCCCAGAGCCGCAACCGCGGCCACCAGAACGCCGTGCTGGCAGGCTTGATGGAGGCACTGCACAGCGGCACCTGCGATGTTACCATTTCCATCGACTGCGATGGTCAGGACGACATCAACGCCATGGACGAGATGGTTAAAAAGTATCTGGACGGTGCCGAGGTGGTCTACGGCGTGCGCAGCCGCCGCGATACAGACACCTTCTTCAAGCGCTTCACCGCCGAGGGCTTTTACCATGTGATGAACGCTCTGGGCGCAGACATCGTGTTCAACCACGCAGACTACCGCCTCATCAGCACCCGTGTGCTGGAAAGCTTTGCCGACTACAGGGAAGTGAACATTTTCCTGCGCGGCATGGTGCCGCTGGTTGGCTTCAAAAGCGAGGTAGTCACCTACGAGCGCCACGAACGCCTTGCCGGTGAGAGCCACTATCCGCTGAGCAAGATGCTGGCCCTTGCCTTTGACGGCATCACCAGTCTTTCCAACAAGCCCATCCGCCTTATTACTGGATCTGGCATCTTTGTGAGCCTGATCAGCTTTATCGGAGTCATCTGGGCCATCGTGTGCGCCGCCATGGGCAGCAGTGTGGCCGGCTGGGCCTCCATCGTGTGCATCGTCTGCTTCATGAGCGGCGTGCAGCTGGTGTGCTTAGGCGTGATCGGCGAGTATATCGGTAAGATCTATATGGAGACGAAAGCCCGCCCGCGCTACATCATCAGCGAGCGCACCTGGGCACCCTACGAAAGGAAGTATCACGGATGAGCAAACAGAGCTGGCGGGGCAGCACCCTGCTGAACCCGGAACCGCCGGTATTGGTGTCCTGCGGCGGGCTGGAAAAGCCCAATCTCATCACCATCGGCTGGACGGGCACCATCTGCACCCAGCCCAGCATGGTGTCCATCAGCGTTCGGCCGGAGCGCTACAGCCACCACCTCATTCAGGAAAGCGGACAGTTTGCCATCAATCTGCCCACCGAAGCGCTGGTGCGTTCGGTGGACTGGTGCGGCGTGAAAAGCGGCCGTGATGTGGATAAATTTGCCGCCTGCGGCCTGCATTCTGCCCCTGGCAGCGTGCTGACCGACTGCCCCATTCTGGAAGAAAGCCCGGTCAATCTGGAATGCAAGGTAACTCAGGTGATCCCGCTGGGCAGCCACGACCTGTTCCTTGCCGAAGTGGCAGCCTGCGATGTGGACGAAAGCCTGCTGGACGAAAGCGGCAAGCTGTGTCTCGAAAAGGCAAAGCTCATCGTCTACAGCCACGGCGACTATCTGGCACTGGGCAAAAAGCTGGGCACCTTTGGCTACAGCGTGCGCAAGAAAAAGCCGGTAAGGCGTAAAAAATAATTTACATTTCATCGCTTGACTTTTGCCCAAAACTGCATATACTAAAGATAGGCAATGTAGAGAGATTGAATCCATCGGGTTCATGCCGAAACACGAAGCCCCCGGTAGTGTCAGTACCGGGGGCTTCTTTTAGTGTTTGCTGCCCTTGCCGATCTTACCGTCGATCCATGTGCACAGATAGTAGGCAACTACCTGCGCGGCAACGGTTTGGATAAATGTAGAGAGAGTTTCCAAGGGGTTCACCTCCTTTCCGCGGTTAGGGGAATGGAGAAGGGCCGCAGGAACAGTATAGCATAAAAACCGGTATCGCGCAATTTTGACGCAATACCGGTTTTTGTGCATTTATTCGTGCTTTACGCGCTGGATCTCGCCCAGATCATAGGGGGTGTTCTGGTAGACATAGTAGTTCAGCCAGTTCTCATACAGCAGGTGGGCGTGGGCACGCCAGCGGAACAGCGGCGGCTTTGTGGGATCATCGTCCGGGTAGTAATTCACCGGCACATGGATGGGCAGGCCCTTGTCCACATCGCGGCGGTACTCTGAATCCAGCGTGTATTTGTCATATTCCGGGTGGCCGGTGACAAAGATCTGCCGTCCGTTCTCGGTGCTCATGAGGAAAGGCCCGGCCACATCGCTCTCGGCAAGGATGCGCAAAGCCTTACAGTTGTCCACATCCTCGCGGCTGATGCCGGTATGGCGGCTGTGGGGCGCATAGAACACCTCGTCAAAGCCGCGCACCAAAGGGTTCGACGGGCGGGTGACCCGGTGCTCGAACACGCCGAACATCTTTTCCGGCAGCAGCTGCTTGTGCACGCCGTAGTGGTAGTACAGGCCAGCCTGTGCACCCCAGCACACATGCAGGGTGGAGTAGACATTCGTCTCGCTGAAGTCCATGATCTCGCACAGCTCTGGCCAGTAATCCACCTGCTCAAAGTCCATGGTCTCCACCGGTGCACCGGTGATGATCATGCCATCGTAGCGGTTGTTTTTTACCTCGTCAAAGTTCTTATAGAACGATTCGAGGTGTGCCGCCGAAACGTGGGTCGCCGCATGGCTGGCCGTCTGCAGCAGGGTCATGTGCACCTGCAGCGGGGTATTTGCCAGCAGACGGGCGATCTGGGTCTCGGTGGTGATCTTGGTGGGCATCAGGTTCAGGATCAGAATCTCCAGCGGGCGGATGTGCTGGGCAAGGGCGCGCTCACGATGCATGACGAAGATATTTTCGTTGTAGAGGGCATCGTAAGCAGGCAGGGTCTTTGGGATGATCAGCGGCATAGTTCGTACTCCTAACGATTTAGAATAGCCTCCGCTGACGCTCTGGCTATCTTCAGCGGAATTTATTTTTATATTTTGCGTTTGTCGCGCCCTGCGGGGCGCTCCAAACGCATTTTTACGAGAAGGGCCGGAACCGATTAGATGCTGCTGAACTCACCTTTTAGATCTTATCCAGCGCCTGTGCAATATCTGCGATGAGGTCTTCGCTGCTTTCCAGACCGCAGCTCATGCGCACCAGCTCTGCGGGCACACCGGCGGCTTTCAGCTGCTCATCGTTCATCTGGCGGTGGGTGCTGGATGCAGGGTTCAGGCAACAGGTGCGGGCATCGGCCACATGGGTCTCGATGGCTGCCAGCTTCAGGTTCTTCATAAAGATGCTTGCAGCCTCACGGCCGCCGGCCAGACCAAAGCTGACCACGCCGCAGCTGCCGTTCGGCAAGTATTTTTCAGCCAGTGCATGGTACGGGCTGGACCCCAGGCCGCAGTAGTTCACGTAGGCCACCTTGGGATGGCTTTCAAGGAACTCTGCCACAGCCATGCCGTTGGCGCAGTGGCGCTGCATCCGCACATGCAGGCTTTCCAGACCGAGGTTCAGCATGTAGGCGTTCATGGGCGACTGCATGGAGCCAAAGTCACGCATCAGCTGCGCGGTAGCCTTGGTGATAAAGGCACCCTCTTTGCCGAAACGCTCGGCGTAGGTGATGCCGTGGTAGCTGTCGTCTGGGGTGCACAGGCCGGGGAACTTCTCAGCGTGGGCCATCCAGTCAAACTTGCCGCCGTCCACGATGGCACCGCCCAGCACTGCGCCGTGGCCGTCCATATACTTGGTGGTGGAGTGGGTGACGATATCCGCGCCCCACTCAAAGGGGCGGCAGTTGACCGGCGTGGGGAAGGTGTTGTCCACGATCAGCGGCACACCGTGGGCGTGAGCAGCCTTGGCAAACTTCTCAATGTCCAGCACGGTCAGGGCCGGGTTTGCGATGGTCTCGCCGAACACCACCTTGGTGTTGGGCTGGAATGCGGCGTTCAATTCTTCCTCGGTGCACAGCGGATCCACAAAGGTGGCATCGATTCCCATCTTCTTCATGGTGACGGAGATCAGGTTGAAGGTGCCGCCGTAGATGGTACTGGATGCCACGATGTGGTCGCCTGCTTCGCAGAGATTGAACAGGGCAAAGAAGTTTGCAGCCTGACCGCTGCTGGTCAGCATTGCAGCCGTGCCGCCTTCCAGCTCGCAGATTTTCTTAGCCACAAGGTCGCAGGTGGGGTTCTGCAGACGGGAATAGAAGTAGCCGTCAGCTTCCAGATCAAACAGCTTGCCCATATCCTCGCTGGTGGCATACTTGAAGGTGGTGGACTGGATAATGGGGATCTGGCGGGGTTCGCCGTTGCCGGGGGTATAACCGCCCTGCACGCAGATAGTATCACGATTCATACTACATACTCCTTTACTGGGTTTGTCCATATAGCACAATTCCCCGCAGGAGTGCTGCAGCCTCCGGCGGGGAATTGAAACGTTAAATTTTAGTTCCCGTTCGGGGGCAAAATGAGGAGAGGACTCCTTCCGTCAAAGCCTTTCGGCTTTGGCAATACCGGAAAGTTTTCCTTTTCGCCAGAGGCTCCCTCTCCGAGGGAGCTGGCGCACGAAGTGCGACTGAAGGAGTTACTTCCGCAGCCGCTTATCGCTTCTGGTGGCCCAAGCAGTGCCCAAAGTCTGGAACACCTGAACCATCAGCACCAGCAAAATGACACACACGATCATGATATCGGTCTGGTAGCGGTAATAGCCGTAGGACAAAGCGATCTTGCCCAGACCGCCGCCGCCAATGACACCGGACATGGCCGAGTAGCCCAGAATGGTGGTCAGCGCGGTGGTCATGCTGGAGATCAGGCCGGGCAGGCATTCCGGGATCATCACCTTGGTAATGATCTGGAACGGCGTTGCGCCCATGCTCTGGGCCGCTTCCACCACGCCCTCGTCCAGCTCGCGCAGACTGGTCTCCACCAGACGTGCCACGAACGGGAAGGCTGCCACCACCAGCGGAACGATGGTGGCTTTGGTACCCACTGTGGTACCCACGATGGCACGGGTAAGCGGGAATACACAGATCATCAGGATCAGGAACGGAACACTGCGCAGGATGTTGATAACAATGTTGAGAATGTGCATCAGCCAGCCGGGCAGCGGCAGAATGCCGTCCTTATCACCGGCCACCAGCAGCACACCCAGCGGCAGGCCCAGCACCAGCGCAAACGCGGTGGAAAGGACCGTCACATAAAAGGTCTCCCAGATGGCAAAACCGTAATCTGCAATACTCATTCGCCGGTCACCTCCTCTACCGTAATGCCGGGCTGGGCGCGCATATAGGCCGCAGCCTGCTTTGCCTGCTCCACATCAGCGGGCAGCTTGAGCAGCATGGAGCCGTAGCACTGACCGCTCAGGTCGCGGGTATCGGCGCTGAGTACCGACACCAGAATGCCTTTTTCTGCGGCAAGGCTTGCCACCAGCGGCTTTGCCGTGGACGAACCGTTGAAGGTGACGCGCACCACATGGTCGTCCGGTGCAAAGCTGGACAGATCCCGTGCGGCGCTGCCGCCGTTGGGTGCCACCAGACGCTTTGCTGCGGGCGTTTTGGGGTTCGAGAAGATCTCCTGCACGGAGCCTTCCTCCACCACAACGCCGCCGTCCAGAATGGCAACGTGATCGCAGATCTCTTCCACAACGCTCATCTGATGGGTGATGACCACAACCGTGATGCCCAGCTTCTTGTTGATGTCCTTGATCAGGGTCAGGATAGCATGGGTGGTGTTGGGGTCCAGTGCGCTGGTGGCTTCATCGCAGAGCAGAACTTTGGGGTCCGTTGCCAGTGCGCGGGCAATGGCAATGCGCTGCTTCTGGCCGCCGGACAGCTGTGCCGGGTAGGCGTTGGCCTTATCGGGCAGGCCCACCACTTCCAGCAGCTCTCTGGCACGCTTTTCGGCATCCGCCTTTTTCACACCGGCCAGCTCCATGGGGAAGCAGATGTTCTTCAGACAGCTGCGCTGCATCAGCAGGTTGAACTGCTGGAAGATCATGGTGATATCGCGGCGGCGCTCACGCAGCTGGGCTGCGTTTAAAGTCTCCATAGCGGTGCCGTCGATCACAACGCTGCCCTCGGTGGGGCGCTCCAGCAGGTTGATGCAGCGCACCAGCGTGGATTTGCCCGCACCGGACATGCCGATGATGCCATAAATGGAACCATCCGGGATGGTGAGGTTGATGTCCTTCAGCGCATTCACCGCGCCGTCCTTCATCTGGAAGGTCTTGGAAAGATGTTTGATCTCGATCACAGAAATTGCTCCTTGCTGTTGAATAAACTCCTTCAGTCAAACCCTTGCGGGTTTGCCAGCTCCCTCATGGAGGGAGCCTGAAACAGAACGGTCAAGCAAAGGCCCCCTCCCCGAGGGGGCTGTCACCGCAAGGTGACTGGGGGAGTTTGCTTAGCCCTCGATCGGTGCCAGACTGTCCTGCTTGCCGCCGTAGATGCCCATAGGCTCCACATGGATGCCGGCAACCGTCACCAGATGGGTGCCGTGCTCTGCATTGAAGTCGTCCAGATACGGCTGATGCTGGAAATAGTTGGTATCGCACTGGCCGTCCTCAACGATGTTGTTGGGAATGATGTAGTCATCGTACTCCTGAATATCCAGCGTGATGCCCTTTTCGGCCAGAATGTCCTTGCAGATCTCCAGAACCTCGCAGTGAGGAGCCGGAGTAGCAGCGCAGCTGACGGTCTCGCCGTTCAGTGCATCGTAGTCGATGGAGGAGTCATAGCCGTCGGTGGGGTTCTCCACAACGGACACCACAGCGCCCTTGTAGTTTTCATCCATGAAGTCCTTCACCTTCTGGCTCTGCAGAGCAACGGCCAGAGCCTTGATCTTCGGCTCTTCCTGATTGCCGTCCTTGCAGACCAGAATGTTGACGTAAGCAGAGGTGCCGTCCTCCATTGCCAGAGCATCGGTCATGGGGTCCAGACCAGCGGAGATGGCGTAGTTGGAGTTGATGACGGCGTAGTCCTCGTCCTGCAGGACGTTGGGCACCTGAGCAGCCTCGACCTCATCGACGGAAACATTCAGGGGGTTCTCCTCGATGTCCTTTGCGGTTGCGGTCAGGCCTGCATCAGCCTTCAGCTTAAAGAAGCCGTTCTTCTCCAGCAGGGTCAGGGCGCGTGCCTCGTTGGTGGTGTCGTTGGGCACAGCCACCTTCACCTTGTCCAGCTTAGCCACAGCAGAAGAAGCTGCGGAAGAAGCAGTGCCGGAAGCAGCAGAAGATGCGGTGGAAGAAGAACCGCCGCATGCGGTCAGGGCAGCTGCAGCTGCTGCAGCTCCGGTAACTTTCAGAAAATCACGACGAGTAATCATAGTTTTGTTCCCTCTCTATTTGCTTATTATAATGTACAGCGGCCCGCACGGCACAGTTCCGTGCTAAGGGCCTTTGACGGATGCATGAAAAAAGCTCCCGTCCTTGACCTTGAGCCAACGCTCAGACAAGGACGGGAGCATAACATACTTCCGTGGTACCACCTTGGTTTACCGCACCCTTGCGGGCACAGCCTCAATGCTGCGGCAGCTTTGCTGCTTACAGCCGGACGCTGTAACGGGCGCATCCCGTTGCGAACTTAGCGCTCATGCACCTCGCCCGCACAGCTCCGAGACCATTTTCAGCTTCCTGTTTCCTGCCCTTTTCCATCGCCCGGGCTTTCTGGTAAGGATCAATGCGAAGGCCTACTCTTCTCTTCACAGCCATTTTTGTGATATTGCATTTATAATAATCCAATCGACCGGATTTGTCAACACCTACAACGAAGTTTTTTAGTAGGAAATTGCGTTTTTTTATCTTGTGCGCCAGCCGCGGACATGGTAGAATAAGACAGCATTATTTATAAAGGAGGTGCGGCAATGAACAGCCGCGAGGTTTTCCCGGATGAAGAACTGCGCCGCCGCATCATGGATTTTATCATGGCGGCGGGCCAGACATTGCTGGAAAACGGTGCCGAGGTGTTCCGGGTGGAGCAGACCATGGAGATCATGGCCCGGTCATTCCACCTGCGGGAGTTCCACGTTTATGTGCTGACCAACGGCATCTTTGCCAGTGCGGGCACCGCCGAGATCAGCGAGGTGCGCAACGTGCCCAGCCGTACCACCCATCTGAGCCGGGTGGCGGCGGTGAACGCCCTCTCCCGCGAGATCGCCGAGGGCAATATGACTCTGGACGAGGCCGAGAGCCGCCTTGTGCTGGCACGGCGCATCCCCTTCCCCAAGGACTGGGTGCAGCTGGTCTCCGGCATGTGCGGCGCGTTCTGCTTTGCGCTGATCTTCGGCGGCACGCTGCGCAGCGCATTGGCGGCGGCACTGGCAGGCTTTCTTGCCAGCGGGTATCTGCTGCTGTGCGGTCGGCACGACCTGCCCGGCGGCTTTTGCAAGATCAGCTGTGCGGCGCTCATCACGCTGGCGTGCATTCTGGGCTGCAACCTGCTGGGCACCTCTGCCAGCCATGCCATCATCGGTTCGCTGATGATCCTGACGCCGGGCATCGCGTTCACCATGGGCATCCGGGATTTCGTGCAAGGCGACTACCTTTCCGGCACCATCCGCATGATCGATGCACTGCTCATTGCGGCCAGCATTGCCATTGGCACCGGCCTTGTGCTGAGCCTTTATACATTCTTTACGGGGGTGGTGGTCGCATGATGCTCACCAGTACACAGATCGGAGAGCTGGCGGCGCAGTTCTTCATTGCAGGGGTCGGCACCCTGTGCTTTGCCATCCTGTTTGCGTGCCCCCGCAAAAGCCTGTTCTTCTGCGGGCTGGTGGGGGCCGTGGGCTGGTTCGTCTACGAGCTGGCCGTAATGCTGGGGGCAGACAGTGCTGCGGCCTCCCTGCTGGCGGTGATCCCCCTCACCCTGCTCACCCGGGTGTTCGCCATCACCCTCAAAATGCCGGTGACGGTGTTCCTGCTGTCCGGCATCTTCCCGCTGGTGCCCGGTGCGGGCATCTACTACACCGCCTACTATTTTATTCAGAACGAAAACGCCCTTGCCTTAGCTAAGGGCATCAGCACCTTTAAAATCGCCGTGGCGCTGGCTATCGGTATCAGTCTGGTATTGTGCATCCCGCTGCCAAAAAAGCGGAAGTAACCCCCTCAGGCGCTAACGCGCCAGCTCCCCCCAAGGAAACGCCTATGCCGAGAAGGGAAACTTTCCGGTATAGCCTTAAAGCCGTCCCCTTGGGGAATGTAGCAAAGCCGCAGGCTTTGACGGAAGGAGTTGCCCGCAGCCGGAGAATCGGCGAAACTGACTATAAGCACAAAAAGGCGGCAGTCATACGACTGCCGCCTTTTTATACGTTAAGCGCAGATAATACTCAAAGCCTTAATTTTTCTTTGCCTCGACGCGAACGGTATTGTTGCTCCAGTTGATTGTAAACGGACCATCACCCACAACAGTATAAGAATCACCTGCATACTGTTCTGCCACCTTCTTGGTGATAGTCTTCTGGCTTGCATAAACCGTGACGTCCTCAAAGATCATCCGGTCGACTTCCTTGCCGTCAACTACCTCATAGTAGTAGATATCCACCGGCACTTCGATTTCGTCCAGCATCACCTTAATGCCATCTTCACCGGTAGGAAGCTTAGCAATCTTCAGCTCGCCAGTAGAAACGACCTTATAGCCAACCGGGAAGTAATTGCTGGGGATCTCAGACACTTCAACCGTGATCTTATCCTGTGCAACCTTGAGATAGTTCTGGTCACCCACGGTGGCACCGTTGCACATAAAGACGACCTTGACGTCCTTGGTCACAACTTTTTCGATGTCTTCCTTGGAGCAGCCAGCCAGAACACCGGCAGCAGCAACAGCCAGAGTAGCGACACCTGCGCCCTTCAGGAACTGACGACGAGAGATATTAGACATAATAATCAACCTCACAATCTTTTCTGCATGCCCCGATCACTTTTTTGTGGAGCCTGCTTTTTCTATATAATACCCTCCCTGGTAACTGTTTGTCAAGTGAAATTTTAACAAAAAACAACACCAATAGGGCGGAGACCTTGTTGGCCGCCACCCTGTTGGTGTTGTCTTCTTAAATTTTTAATTTAAAAATTCAAATAATTTTGAAAAATCCGGTCCAGCTTACATCGTAACATAAACGGTTGCAACGTTGTGCTCATCGATTTTACCGTTGACCACATCTCTAACATCAGCAATCTTGTAGCTGCCGTCGAGCTTCACGTCATCGAGGTCGATCACATCGCCGCCGCCATACACTTTAACCGTCTTGGTCCAATTCCAAGAAGTGGTAGCTGGAACCTCCTGGGGAGCACCGGTGCCCAGAATCGCCATATACTTGATCGTGATAATCTGAGGCTTTGCAGTTTCGTTCATATTCATGTTGATCCAGACCGTACCGTCTGCAGGAATCTTGTAGTCAGTCGTGTCTACAATGTAGAAGTCCTTAGTATCAGCCGGTTTCTTTTCCTGAATGGTAGTATAGCTGATGCTGTCCACCAGAACTCCAACCTCGATATCAACCGAACCAAAAACCTTGCCTTCAGAGCGGCTATAATACTTCAGCGTGACCTTCTTCTTCTTCTCGGAGACGTCCGGCGTGCTCTGATCAGAGCAGCCAGCCAGAACACCGGCAGCAGCAACAGCCAGAGCAGCCACACCTGCGCCCTTGAGGAACTTACGACGAGAAATGTTAGACATAAGAATCAACCTCACAATCTTTTCTGCATGCCCCCATCACTTTTTTGTGGAGCCTGCTTTTCCTATATAATACCCCCCCCCGTAACAGTTTGTCAAGTGGTTTTTGGCATCTTTTTCCGCCGGATGCAGAAAAACAGGAGCGACCAAGAGAAAATCGTAAGTTCCGTCAAGCCCGGCAAAAAGGGCCGCTGCACAGCATCCCGTACAGCGGCCCTTTTTGTTCTCCGTTATTTTCATTCATTCTCAACATGTCTTGTTTTCATCTTCTGTCTGCTCATGTTCCCCTCTTGCCGCCCGCATCAGCCCGGCAAACAAAAAACCCAAATTGACCCCCAGAATAAAACCCACGATGCCTGCCGCCAATACCATTGCGCCGTCTCCTTTTTTCTACCATATTTTACCATATATCATTTGTCGGATGCAATTGCAGCCCGTCGCAAAAGGCAAGATCACTGCCCAACGTGCAAGCTTTTTGCGCCGGAGCGTTGCAAGACTCTGCCGCATCTGCTATACTTTTGACAACACTTATATAAAGGAGGTGCTCTTTATGTCTGTTATGGATACTCTTGTCAGCCGCCGCACCTACCGCCGCTTTGCACAGAAAGCTGTTCCGCAGGATGTGGTGGATGATATCGTCGAGGCCGTCCGCCTGTCCTCCTGCGGAGCCAACCGTCAGGCTGTGCGTCTGGTGGTGGTGAACAAGCCCGAGGCGGTGGCAAAGGTGCAGCCGCTGGTCAAGTGGGCTGCCTATCTGCCGCCGGAGCAGGGCACGCCCAAAGCCGACGAGCTGCCCACCCTGTATGTGGCCGTGGTGCAGGACACTTCCATCCCCGGCGACCTTGCCACCGATACCGGCATCGCCCTTGCCAACATGACCCTTGCCGCATGGGACAAAGGCGTGGGCAGCTGCATCATGGGCGCGATCAACAAGCCTGCCCTCACCGAACTGCTGGGCATTGAAGAACCGCAGAAGCTGGCATTCATGGTGGCGTTCGGCTACCCGGCCCACAAGGCTCACATTGTGCCGCTGACGGCTGAAACCGGCGTAAAATATTATCTGGACGAGAACCGGGATTACTGCGTGCCAAAGCGAAGCAAAGAAGAGATCGCACGGAGCGTGTAAGCGTCAAACCCTCTCAGTCATCTCGCCTTGCTCGATGCCAGCTCTCCCGAAGGGCGAGCTTTTTGGCAGTACGGTAAGGTTTCCATTCTTTAAAGGCTCCCCCTTTCGGGGGAGCTGGTGCGTCAGCGCCTGAGAGGGTTTTCTTTGCATATATACATTTATTTTTCCCATCGCAGTGTATAAGTGTTTTCAATTCGGTTTCAATTGATGAGATTTTTTGCACAAGTATTGACTTTTCAATTTGTACAATCTATACTAAATTCGTTCGCCAGATGTTCGATGAATCGCATCGTTCTGGCGTACCGCAAAAACATACAGTACATTTGAGGAGTGTTTGAATATGAAAAAGATCTCTCGTCGCAGCTTTCTGGCAGCTGCCGGTCTGTCCGTTGCCGCTCTGGCTCTGACCGCCTGCGGTGGTTCTTCCGCAAGCACCGCTTCCTCCGTGGCAAGCTCTGCTGCTTCTTCTGAAGCTGCTTCCACCAGCGCTGCCGCTGGCGAGCTGACCACCGTTGAGGCCGGCAAGCTGACCATGGCCACCAACGCAGCCTTCCCTCCGTACGAGATGACCACCGATGCGGGCGAGTTTGAGGGCATCGACATCGAGACTGCTCAGGCCATTGCTGACAAGCTGGGTCTGGAGCTGCAGATCGATGATATGGACTTTGACGCTGCTCTGCTGAGCGTGCAGCAGGGTAAGGCCGACATCGTTATGGCCGGCGTTACCGTCACCGACGAGCGCAAGGCTGTGATGGACTTCTCCGACAGCTACGCTACCGGCATCCAGTCCATCATCGTGCCCGAAGGCTCCGACATTGCTTCCCCTGACGATCTGGCCGGCAAGAAGATCGGCACCCAGCGCGGCACCACCGGCTACATCTACTGCTCCGATGATTTCGGCGACGACAATGTTGTGGCTTACGACGACGGTCTGACCGCTGTGCAGGCTCTGAACAATGGTCAGGTGGATGCAGTTGTCATCGACAACGCTCCCGCCAAGGAGTTCGTTGCTGCCAATCCCGGTCTGGTCATTCTGGATACCAGCTACGCCGAGGAAGATTACGCCATTGGTATGGCAAAGGGTTCTTCTCTGGAAGATGCCGTCAACGCCGCTCTGAAAGAGCTGAAGGCTGACGGCACCCTGCAGTCCATCGTGGACAAGTACATCACCGCTGAATAATCAGCTGGCTGATAACGGAGCCACGGGGAGGCAGCCCCCAACTGGGGCACCTCCCCTTTTTTGGAAATAAGTGGTTACAAAAGATTAACAAAATCAGAACAGGAAAGTGAGGATGCGAATGGCTGCACAGTACGAACTGCTCAAAGAGCTGCTCAACAGCGGCACTACGCTCAACTTCGAGCAGGAATTCTTCTTCAAGTTTTATCAGGCCTTCATCCTGAAAGACCGCTGGACGCAGTACATCAAGGGCGTGAGCACCACCCTGCTGGTCACTGCCATTGCGCTGGCACTGGGCATCGTGCTGGGCAGCGTGGTAGCTCTGGTGCGTGTAGCACACGACCAGCAGCGCCCCGGCCACAAGAACCCGGTGCTGGGCTTCTTCAACATCATCTGCGAAATTTACACCACCATCATCCGCGGCACGCCTATGATGGTGCAGCTGCTCATCATGAGCATGGTCATCTTTGCCAACAGCCGCAACTTTACCATGGTGGGTGCGCTGGCACTGGGCATCAACTCCGGTGCCTATGTTTCGGAGATCATCCGTGGCGGCCTGATGGCCGTTGACCCCGGCCAGATGGAGGCCGGACGTAGCCTTGGCCTGAACTACATGACCACCATGGTGGTCATCATCATCCCGCAGGCCATCCGTGCGGTGCTGCCCGCACTGGGCAACGAGTTCATCGTCCTGCTGAAGGATACCTCCCTGATCACGGTCATCGGCGGCAAGGAGCTGCTGTACGCCGCGCAGGGCATCATGAACCGCACCTACGAACCCATGTTCCCGCTGCTGGGTGATGCACTGATCTACCTTGTGCTGGTCATGCTGTTCACCCGTCTGCTGGCAAAGTTTGAGAGGAGGCTTGCTCAAAGTGACCGATAAGATTCTGGAAGTCCGCGGCCTGACAAAAACCTACGGCGGCGAAAAGAAGCCGGGCGCAAAGCTGCCCACCCCCACTCTGGACGTGCTGAAGGGCATTGATATTGATATTTACCGCGGCGATGTGGTCTGCCTGATCGGCCCCTCCGGCTGCGGAAAATCTACCTTTCTGCGCTGCCTGAACCGGCTGGAGATTCCATCCTCCGGCAGCATCAAATTTGAGGGCACCGAGGTGGATGAAGCCCACATTGACGCTGTGCGCCAGAAGATGGGCATGGTGTTCCAGCACTTCAACCTGTTCCCGCACCTGACTGTGAAGAAAAATCTGGAGCTGGCCCCCACCCTGCTGAAGCTGAAGGATAAGGAAGCCATCTCCGCCAAGGCAGACGAACTTCTGGCCCGCGTGGGTCTGGCCGACAAGGCCGATGCCTACCCCAAGAGCCTTTCCGGCGGCCAGCAGCAGCGTATTGCCATTGCCCGTGCCCTTGCCATGGATCCGGACGTGATCCTGTTCGACGAGCCCACCAGCGCCCTCGACCCCGAAATGGTGGGCGAGGTTCTGGAACTGATGAAGGAGCTGGCCCACACCGGCATCACCATGCTGGTGGTCACCCACGAAATGGGCTTTGCCCGCGAGGTGTCCAACCGCGTCATCTTCATCGACGACGGCAAGATCCAGGAGGACGAGCCGCCGCAGGAACTGTTCACGAATCCGAAGCATCCCAGACTGAAAGCATTCCTTTCTAAGATGCTGTAATACTTTTCCACATAGAAAACCTCCGCTGTGCAAAAACACAGCGGAGGTTTTTGTTGTACTTCGTCAAAAATTATGGTATAATGCAAATAAGGCGCTGATTGCAAAATTGGTGGTCATGCTTTCTATCCCGTATCGCTGCTTCTTTTCACATAGAACGAAGCAGAGGTTCCGGGAGGAAACTTTTTTTGGGAAGTACCCTGCCCGGAGCCTTGAAGGCGAAGGGAGGGATATCGGATGACTCTGTTGGAAACTCTCGCACTGCTTACGTTCATTCTCACGCTGCTGGGTCTGATCGTGGATGTGATCCGCCTGACCGCCGAGGTTATGGCAAAGTTTTCCCAGACGAAAAGCGATGATAACAAAAAAGATTGACCGCCTACAGTTACCAGCCGAGCGGTCAATCTTTTTGACTAACGGGATGGAAAGCTGACCTTTGCAGTCAGCGCCCCTTCTGTTTGTAGTATAACTTTTTTCTGTCGCTCTGTCAAGGGCGACCTTTTTTACGTGTTACAGATTATTTTCTCCGTTTCCGCTTTCGCCCTGCTCACTGGTGTACAGCACCATCAGATGGTTGGCGCTTTCTTCCAGCTGGGTCTTGGCCTGACGCAGGGCGGCTTCCTCGTTTTCATTCATTTTTTCGGGCTTATCCTTGCGCAGGCAGCGGCGGAGGTTGGCGAGGTCGGTTTTGATGCGGTTCTTCTCGTCCTTGTCCAGCTCCTTTTTGCATTTGGAAAGAGCCTCGTCCACCTTGTAGGCCAGCACCTCGGCCTGATTGTGCAGGTCCAGCCGCTCCTTGCGGCGGCTGTCCTCGGCCTCGTAGGCGGCAGCGTCTGCCATGGCGCGCTGGATCTCATTTTCCGAAAGGTTGGTGCTGCCGGTGATGGTGATGTTCTGCTCCCGGCCGGTGCCAAGGTCTTTGGCAGATACCTTCACCACGCCGTTCACATCGATATCGAAGGTAACTTCGATCTGCGGTTTGGAGGAGAAGCTTGCCCGGATGCCGGTGAGCTTGAATTTGCCCAGACTCTTGTTGTCGCGGGCAAAGTGGCGCTCGCCCTGCAGCACGTTGATCTCCACACTGGTCTGCATGGGCCGTGCGGTGGTGAAGATCTGGCTCTTGCGGGTGGGGATCATGCTGTTGCGGGTGATCAGCGGGGTGGCCACGCCGCCCAGCGTCTCAATGGAGAGGGTCAGCGGGGTCACATCCATCAGCACAAGGCCCTGCGCCGCTGCGCCGGTGGCACCGGCCAGCTTGCCGCCGCCCTGCAGCAGACCGCCCTGCACAGCCGCACCCATGGCAACACACTCGTCCGGGTTCAGGCTGTGGCTGGGTTCGCAGCCCAGCAGCTCCTTCACCTGACGCTCCACCGCAGGCATCCGGGTGCTGCCGCCCACCAGCAGCACCTTGCCCAGCTGGCTGGCAGAAATGCCTGCATCCCGCAGCGCATTCTGCACAGGAGCCACTGTGCGGGCCAGCAGGTCGCCGGTCATCATTTCGAACTGCGGGCGGGAAAGCGAGATATCCAAGTGGTGAGGGCCGTCCTTGCCCACTGCGATAAAGGGCAGGTTCAGCTGTGCCGACGGCGCGGCAGAAAGCTCCTTCTTTGCCTTTTCGGCTTCCTCTTTCAGTCGGCCCATAGCTGCCGGGTCGCGGGAGAGGTCGATGCGATCCGACTTTTTGAACTCGGCCACGGCATATTCCACGATGCGCTGATCGAAGTCGTCACCGCCCAGATGGGTGTCGCCGCCGGTGGCAAGCACCGTAAAGGTCCCGTCCTCGATCTCGATGATGGACACATCAAAGGTGCCGCCGCCGAGGTCGTAGACGAGGATCTTCTGCGCCGCTTCGTTATCCAAACCATAGGCCACAGCGGCAGCAGTAGGCTCGTTGATGATGCGCAGCACGTTCAGGCCTGCAATGCGGCCTGCATCCTGCGTAGCCTTGCGCTGGCTGTCGTCGAAGTAGGCGGGCACCGTGATGACCGCTTCGGTCACCGGCTCGCCCAGATAGCTCTCGGCATCGCGGCGGATCTTGGCCAAGATCATGGCGCTGATCTCCTGCGGGGTCAGGTCTTTGCCGTCGATGTGCACCCGGTAGTCACTGCCCATATGGCGCTTGATGCTGGAGATGGTGCGCCCGGAATTTGTGGCGATCTGTCGCTTGGCCGCACCGCCCACCAGACGCTCACCGTCCTTCGTGAAGGCCACAACGCTGGGGGTGGTGCGCTCACCCTCCGCATTGGTGATGACCACGGGCTTGCCGCCCTCCACCACTGCCACACAGGAATTGGTCGTGCCGAGATCGATGCCGATTACTTTGCTCATACTGTCTGTTTCCTCTCCGGTGCTGTGCATCTTGGGCGCAGCTCTTCAAATCATTTCCGAGTATATCTTACCGTCCCGATATGACGATTTTTTAGTCCAATTGTAAAGATTCCATGTCGTAAGCTGTGGCTCGGGCAGGCAGTTCACTGGTCAGTTCCCGGATGAGCTGGTCGGCTTCGGCCAGCCACTGCTCTGCGTCCGGCTCGTGCTCACGGGCCTTGATGGAAAAGCCCTGCCTTGCTTCTGCGGCCAGTGCCAGCGCCTTTTTGCGGCTGGTGTAGCGCGTTTCGGTCTGGGCCACACGCAGGCACACCTGCGGAGTGTACTCGATATCCGGCATATGGGCTGCGTTGGCGCGGGCACGGCGGTAATACAAAAGTGCCCGGCCATTGTCGCCCCGGGCAGCGCAGTCATCACCCAGTGCAATGTTGGATAAGATCTCGCCGCTGTCTGCTGCTTCCTTCCACATGCGGCGGGCCTTGGCACGGTTCGTGCGGGTGCCGCGGCCCTTATAAATACAGTCTGCCAGCAGGGCAAGTCCCATGGTGCTGCCAAGCTCGGCTGCTTTTTCAAAGCATTCCACAGCCTGCGCCCAGTTGCCCTTGCGGGCGGCTTCCTTTCCGGCATCCGCTTTCTCATCACCGGGGTCTTCCGGCGTATGGCCCGCGTGCAGCAAACCGTTGAGCAGAGCGCCGTCCAGCGTAGCCGAGTGGCTCCACGGGTCCAGCACCACGCCGTCGATCCCCTCAGTGGAAAGGGCCAGCTCCATGGCATCCTGCAGGGTGTAATCTGCCATTGGCCGGGCAGAAGTGCTGCGGTCGGCGCAGGCCGCAGCTGCAGAGGTAAACATAGGCAGCCATGTGCGGCCCTTCTCGTTGCGCAGGGTCCACAGCTGCAGGTCCTTAGCCTTTGCCGTGGGCACCGGATGCTCCGTCCACGGTGCAGGCGTGTTGTGCACCGTCAGTGCCGTGCGCAGCGGCACCAGAACATGGGTCTCCATTTCCAGTGCATAGTTCAAAGCGCCCATCAGCGTCCAGAAGCTTTCTTCGTTCTGGCCTTTATATAAATTTTCCACTGCCTGCTCAAAGGCCGGGCAGCCGGTGCCCGCCGGGCTGTAGGCCGGAGCGTTCTGCCGATGCTTGCGGGTGCCCACCGGGCGCAGCCGGATGCCGCCGTCTTGTCTTTTTGCCATCTGCTCACCATTCTTCCAGTTTCTAGTCAGTTTTTAGTATAGCAGGAAATGGCTTTGGGTACAACGCCTATCTGTATGTATCCATTTTTCCCTGCTCAAAAAAAGCGGGGTGCCAGATCAGCTTCTTCTGGCACCCCGTTAAAAATACATTTTTCCTGAAACGCCTTATTCCGCGTCCAGATCTTCTTCGGTCTCAGCAGCAATATAGATCGGTCTGTGCTTTGTTTCAAGATATGTTTTGGCAAGGTACTCGCCCGCAATGCCCGTACACAGCAGCTGCACACCACTACACAAAAGGATAATGCAGACAAGGCTCGGCCAGCCGGAAGTAGGGTCGCCGAACATCAGTGCACGCACCACCACGATCATGATGCCTACAAACGCCAATACGCAAAAGGCAAGGCCAAGGCCCGCCGCCATCAGCAGCGGAGCTGTGGAAAAGCCCACAATGCCTTCGATCGAATATTTGAGCAGACCCCAGAAGTTCCACTTTGTTGTGCCCGCCACACGCTCTACGTTTTTGTAGTCGATCCACTTTGTTTTAAAGCCGACCCAGCTGAAAATGCCCTTGCTGAAGCGGTTATATTCCGTCATGCTCAGCACGGCATCAGTCATTTTGCGGCTCATCAGGCGGAAGTCTCTTGCTCCATCCACGATCTCTGTATCCGAGAGCTTATTGATGATCTGATAAAACTTTTTGGCAAACCAGCTGCGAACGGGCGGTTCACCCTCGCGTGTCGTGCGGCGGGTGGCCGCGCAGTCATATTCGCCGGAGAGCAGCAGCTCCAGCATTTCCGGCAGCAGCGAGGGCGGGTCCTGCAGATCCGCATCCATCGTTGCTACATAATCGCCCTTTGCCGCTTTTAATCCGGCATAAATGCCTGCTTCCTTGCCAAAGTTCCGGCTGAAGGAGATGTACCGCACACGGGCATCTTTCCGGTGCAATTCCCGCGCGATCTGCAGTGTGCGGTCTTTTGAGCCGTCATCCACAAAGATGAACTCAAAATCTGCTCCGTGGGATATTCCCATCTGCTGTGCGATCTTGCTGGCCTCTTTATAAAAAATGGGAAGTGATTCTTCCTCATTGTAGCACGGAACGACCAAACTTATCAGCATTCCTGTTTCCCCTTTTGTGCAATATTTAAAATCATTGTAGCATACCCCCACCCCGGTTTCAACCGTTTTCGGCATTTTGCCCGGCGGTTTTCAGCACACTTTTGCAATAAAAACATTTTCTATGGCTTTTTAAGTTTTTGTACGCTATAATAAGTAGGATTTCATAAACCTTATAATGCAAGAAAGCAAGAAAGAAGGAGTATCGCCTTGAACAAGATGCTAGGCTATCTGAAGGACTACAAGCGCGAGAGCGTGCTTGCGCCCCTTTTCAAGATGCTGGAAGCCACGTTCGACCTGTTCGTGCCGCTGGTCATGGCGGATATCGTGAACATCGGCATTGCCGCCCACGACTTCCACTATATTCTTGTGCGGTGCGGCATTTTGCTGCTGCTGGCCATGATCGGCCTTGCCTGCAGCCTGACGGCACAGTATTTTTCCGCAAAGGCGGCCGTGGGCTATTCCACAGCTCTGCGCCACGCCCTGTTTGAGCACATCCAGACCCTGAGCTTTACCGAGATGGACACCCTCGGCACCAGCACCCTGATCACCCGTATGACCAGCGACGTGAATCAGGTGCAGAGCGGCCTGAACCTGTTTTTACGCCTGTTCCTGCGCAGCCCGTTCGTGGTGATCGGTGCCATGGTCATGGCCTTTACGGTGAATTCCCGTGCAGCGCTGATCTTTGTAGTGACCATCCCGCTGCTGAGCGTGGTGGTGTTCGGCATCATGGCTGCTACCCGGCCCCTGTACAAGACGGTACAGAATCGCCTTGACCGGGTGCTGGGCCTGACCCGCGAAAACCTGACCGGCGTGCGCGTGGTGCGCGCTTTTGATAAGGAAAAGAGCGAGGTAGAGCGCTTTGAGAATGCCAACGACCTGCTGACCAAGATGCAGCTCCATGTAGGCCATATCTCTGCCCTGATGAATCCGCTGACCTATGTGCTCATCAACATTGCCATTGTGGCACTGCTATATGTGGGCAGCATTGAGATCAATGTGGGTGGCATGGCTTCCGGCGACGTGATCGCGCTGGTGAACTACATGAACCAGATCCTTGTGGAGCTGGTCAAGCTGGCAAACCTGATCGTGCAGGTGAGCAAGGCGCTGGCCTGCGCAGGCCGCGTGCAGGCTGTGCTGGACACCACGCCCGGCATGGCCTTCCCGGAAAAGCTTCTGGGCGAGGTGCCCGCCGAAAAATCCGGCGATGCCGTGCGCTTTGAGCATGTAAGCCTGACCTATGCGGGTGCCGGTGCACCCAGCCTTTCCGACATCAGCTTCACTGCAAAGCGCGGCCAGACCATTGGTGTCATCGGCGGTACCGGCAGCGGCAAATCCAGCCTTGTCAACCTGATCCCCCGCTTCTACGATGCCACCGAGGGCACGGTGGAGATCATGGGCCGCGATGCCCGGAACTATCCCCGCGAAGAACTGCGCGGCAAGGCAGCCATGGTCATGCAGAAGGCCCAGCTCTTTGGCGGCACCATCCGCTCCAACCTGCTGTGGGGCAACAAGAATGCCACCGATGCGGACCTGTGGGCCGCACTGGAAACAGCACAGGCTGCAGAGTTCGTCAAAGCCAAGCCCCTTGGGCTGGACGAGCCTGTGGAGCAGGGCGGTCGCAACCTGTCCGGCGGACAGAAGCAGCGCCTGACCATCGCCCGCGCCCTTGTGGGCAAGCCGGAAATTCTGATCCTTGACGACAGCGCCAGCGCACTGGACTACGCCACCGATGCCGCCCTTCGCAAGGCACTGGCTGCTCTGCCCGGCAGCCTGACCGTGTTCATCGTGAGCCAGCGCGCCGCCAGCCTGCAGCACGCGGATCAAATTCTGGTGCTGGACGACGGCCATCTGGTGGGCATCGGCACCCACGACCAGCTGCGCCAGACCTGCCCCGTCTACGAGGAGATCTACGAGAGCCAGTTCAAGAAAGGGGATGCGCAGAAATGAGTGCAAAAGCAAAAACAAAGCTGACCCCGCAGCAGCGCAAGGCCACCTTGACCCGTGTTCTGAACAAGATCAAACCTTATTCCCTGTTTGTGGTGTGCAGCCTTGTGGTGGCCGCTGTGAGCGTGGGCGCACAGCTGTATATCCCCATCCTCTGCGGCAGCGCCATTGATATGATGCTGGGCAAGGGTGCCGTAGATTTTGGCGGTGTGATGCGCATTATCATCGAGGTGCTGGTGGTTGCCGGTGTGGCCGCTCTTGCACAGTGGCTGCTGAGCGTGTGCAACAACCGCATCACCTTCCTTGTCAGCCGCGACCTGCGCAACGAAGCCCTGCGCAAAATTCAGACCCTGCCGCTTTCCTACCTCGACAGCCACCCCTCCGGCGATATCGTCAGCCGCATGGTGGCCGATGTGGATACCTTTGCGGACGGCCTGCTGATGGGCTTTACACAGCTGTTCAGCGGCGTGCTGACCATCCTCGGCACCCTGCTGTTCATGCTCAGCGAGAATGTGCCCATCACGCTGGTGGTGGTGTGCATCACCCCGCTGAGCCTCGTGGTGGCAAGCTTCCTCGCCAAGCGCAGCTATGGTTACTTCCAGAGCCAGAGCGCCGTGCGCGGCGAGCAGACCGCGCTGGTCAACGAGATGATCGAGGGCCAGAAAGTGGTGCAGGCCTTCGGCCACGAGGCCGAGAGCCTTACCGCCTTTGACGAGGTGAATGGCCGTCTGCAGGACGTGAGCCTGAAGGCCATCTTCTTTTCCAGCCTGACCAACCCCGCCACCCGCTTTGTGAATAACATCGTGTACGCAGGCGTGGGCCTTGTGGGTGCCGTGTACGCGGTGCGGGGCGGCATCACCATCGGCCAGCTGAGCGTGTTTTTGAGCTACGCCAACCAGTACACCAAGCCCTTCAACGAAATTTCCGGTGTAGTCACCGAGCTGCAGAATGCTCTGGCCTGCGCCGCCCGCGTGTTTGAGCTGCTGGATGCCGACGATCAGGTGCCGGAAGTCGAGAACGCCCCCGTGCTGCAGCCGGATGGCCATGTGCAGCTGGAGGATGTTTCCTTCCGCTACCTGCCCGACCGTCCGCTGATCGAGGGCCTTTCCCTCGACGTAAAGCCCGGCCAGCGCATTGCCATCGTCGGCCCTACCGGCTGCGGCAAGACCACCCTCATCAACCTGCTCATGCGCTTCTATGATGTGAACGGCGGTTCCATCAAGGTGTCCGGCACCGACATCCGGGATGTGACCCGCGCTTCCCTGCGCGGCAGCTACGGCATGGTGCTGCAGGACACCTGGCTGCGGGCCGGTACCGTGCGGGAAAACATTGCCTACGGCAAGCCGGATGCAAGCCTTGAAGAGATCGTGGCAGCAGCCAAAGCCGCCCATGCAGACAGCTTCATCCGCCGCCTGCCGGAGGGCTACGATACCGTCATCGCCGAGGACGGCGGCAACATCAGTCAGGGCCAGAAGCAGCTGCTGTGCATTGCCCGCGTGATGCTCTGCCTGCCGCCGATGCTGATCCTGGACGAAGCAACATCCTCCATTGATACCCGCACCGAGGTGCGTATCCAGAAAGCTTTTGCCCGCATGATGCAGGGCCGTACCAGCTTTATTGTGGCACACCGCCTTTCCACCATCCGCGAGGCGGACGTGATCCTTGTGATGAAGGACGGCCACATTGTGGAGCAGGGCAGCCACGACGAGCTGCTTGCTGCAAACGGCTTCTACGCCAAGCTCTACAACAGCCAGTTCGAGGGCGTGGAGACCTGAGAGTTCCTGATAATAATAACAAAAAGGAGCGATGCGCTGCATCGCTCCTTTTTGTTATTATTTGCTTTCAACTTTCTGCACGATGGGTTCATCGGGCGGCGGCGTGAGGGTAGAGTGCTCCACGATGAACTGCTCCGCCCTCTCCCGGGCCAGACGCTGGCGCACCTTGCGTGCATCGTTGGCGGGGAAGGTGCGCTCGCCGTCCAGCTTGGCATCCCAGTGGGCAGCGGCTGCTTCCACCTCGGCGTCCGTGGGTGCAAGGCCCTCCTTTTCTGCCACCAGCAGAAGCCCCAGCCAGCTGCGCAGCTTGCGCTCTGCCTGCGCGTGGAGCCATGCACGGAACTCTTCCACCGTCTGGCCGCGCACTTTAAGGAACTGGTCAAAGTTGATGCCATTGGCCTGCAGGCTCAGGTTGAACTGGCGCTGCTCGGCAAAATAGTTACCGCCCACCAGCTGCTTTGGCAGCGGGCCTTTCACTGCATCGCCCAGCTGCCATACCAGCTCCTTGCGTGCCCGCTGCTCAGCCTGGGCACAGCGCTGTGCCCAGATCTCGCGGGCCACCTGCTGCCGCAGCGCCGCCTTGCCCGCTGCATCGGCTGCACGTTCTTCGTCGCCGTGGTGACGGTTGATCTCCAGTTCAATGGTCAGCTGCCGGATGGGGTGCGGCTCAATGGGCTGCACGAAACCGGTGTATGCTCCCACTTCCAGCGGCGGCAGCGCGTAGAACTGCGCACCCGCCCGGAAGCCCTCGGCCCGGTTCACCGCCAGCAATTCAAAATCCGGGTCGGTCACCGGCACCACATGGTACTCCTGCACCAGCTGCTCATACAGCGCCGAAAAGCCGCCAAGAATGGTGCGATTCACCGCCTCAGTCAGCAGACCGTCCTCTTCCTGCGGCGCGTCCGGCTCCGCCTGCACCTGTGCAACGGCTGCCGCCAGCTCCTCGGCACCGGCTGTGAATACCAGCCGGCAGTCGCCCGGCTCAGCCATGCCAAAATGTTCCAGTTTCATTCTCTTTTCCCCTTTCAGCGGGCAATGCCCACGGTCAGCACCAGCAGGGCCACACCTATCACGGCATACAGCACCTCGGCTCCCAGCGTAGCCCGGTCGCCTTCCACGTACATCTTCTCCGGGTCGTCGGGGTCATAGTATAAGGTGACGGTATCCCCCACCGCAAAGCTCTTGCCCCGCGCAGGCTTCGGGTAGTGCAGCCGATGGCTGCCGCCTGCGGTGGTAAAGGCCAGCACATAGGCACCGCCATCCCGGCTCTGCACGGTGCCCTCCACCGTGGCCGTGACCTTCTGCCCCTGCGTGCACAGCCTGCGCCGTGCCAGCACACTGCGCAGAGCCATAAAGAACATGATGCCTGCTCCCAGCAGGAAAATAATGATATTGAACATTCTGCATTTCCCTCGTTTTCTCAGTCTGCGCGCAGGACACCCTCCCGGCGCGTCCTGTTTATTGTATCACACTTTGGCAAAAATTTCGCCCTGCAGCTGCCATTCAGAATGCATCAATTTTCAAGCAAAATTTTGTCGAGAAAAATTAAAAATAATGCTTGACAATTCTGCCATATCTGGTATAATAACTATCGTTCCGAGCGGCACAGCTCACGAACACAACAGAATATGCGGATATGGCGGAATTGGCAGACGCGTTAGATTCAGGTTCTAATCGGGGCAACTCGGTGGAGGTTCAAGTCCTCTTATCCGCACCAAGAAAAACCAGTACACAATGTGTACTGGTTTTTCTTTTTCGGTGCGGAAGAGGACTTGAACAGCAACGACGACGACCGCAGCCAGCGGCTGAAACAGGGAGGAGCTGTTGGGGCCGCGTTCTGATTTTTCAAAGCCCTGCCAAGGGGTTGTAGAAAAATCAGCAAACACAACCCGTAAGGCCCTGACCGCCAGATTCCGCCGCGGTTCCCAGCCTGTAGGAATGTCTCTACCGGGAGGCTGCCGCTAAAATAGAAAATCCGAACCTTTTCTCGATAGGAGAAGTGTTCGGATTTTTTGTATTCTTCGGAAAATTGAACGATTATCCAATCTTATGCGTAAGCCTTCCTCTCCCGGAATTCCTGTGGCGTCATATGATAAAGCTCAGTGAACTTCCGGTAGAAAAAACCAAGATTGTCATAGCCGACCTTTTGTGCGATTTCGTAGATGGGGAAATCTGTATTCGTCAGATAAAAGCAGGCCTGGCACATTTTTTGCAGGATAACCAGTTCTTTGAAGGTGCGCCCGGTTTCTTTTTTGATGAAAGCACTGAGATAATTGGGATGGAAGCCAAAATGGTCGGCGGTGCTCTGCAAGGTGACGGTTAGATAGTTTGCTTCCAGATAATCCAGAATATCCACGATCTTCCACTGGCTTTTGGCCTTTGGTGAAAAGCTCTGACTGCGGTACTGTCGAAGAATTTGGCAGAACAGCACGATCATATAGGCATCGATCATTTTGTCGCCGCAAATTTGTGGGTCATAGGATTCGCAGAGAATGCTTTGAATGACCGCATGGATCGGCGTCTCCTCCCGGTTGTGGAACAATAGATATTGGTCGTGAGCCGCCTCCGAAGAAAGGGTGTTGATCAAAAAACCATTGATGATACCGTTGTTGCCCAGACGCTGTAAAAAGCCCTGTGTCAGATATTCCTTTTTCATTTCAATCGTAATGACGATATCGTTTTTGCCCAGTGGCTCGATGCTGTGGGGGACATGAGTATCCAGCATACAGATATCGCCTTGCGCCATCTGTATGCTCTGACCGTTGATTATCTGGGTGCAGTGTCCGGAATACACATACAAAAATTCAATCACCGAGTGGATATGCTCTGGAATAACGGTAAAACGGGATTCCTTGTTGACACAAACCGAACGATTTTTCAAAAGGCTTCCGAAATTGAACTGGTACATCTCCCGCCCGTTATAGACCACTTTGGGGATATTGCGATAGCGGGGCGAAAGCTGCGGTGGCTGTTCGCGGAGATGCCGCTGCTCCGATTCGGTGTACTGAAATAGAAATGTTTCCAGCTGTTGATTGGTCATGGTATCACCTCAAAGCAAGCATATCATATTAAGTTTGGTAAGTTAAGTCCTTTTTTGTGGAAATTGAAAACTTTGTCGAAATCCGGTATGATAAGGATGCCGGCAAGAGAAAGAACGAATGCAGGCTGCACGCATTGGGAACATCCAAGCGACAGCAGCCAGAATAAAACTGCGGTGCCCCGCACAAGGAGGACTTTTCATGAGTACAACGAAATCTGAATATACGCAGCTTTGTACAGAAATTCTGGACGCTGTCGGCGGAAGCAAAAATATCAAGAACGTATTTCACTGCATCACTCGTCTGCGCATCGTTCCGGTCAACCGTGACGCAGTGGACATGGATAAATTAAGTAAAGTCAGCGGCATTCTGAAGGTCGTAGAATCCAGCGGCCAGATCCAGTGCGTCATCGGCACTACCGTGCCGGAAGTGTACGAAGAGTTTCTTGCAATGTCCGGTGTGGCTGCCGGCGGTGCTGTGGAGGCAGAGCCTGCCACAGATGATGTGCCGGAGAAAAAGCCCAACATCATCACCCGGGGTCTGAATACACTGGCATCCTGTGTGACGCCCGGTCTGTATGCCATTGTGGCAGGCGGTATGATCAAGGGTATTGTCTCCCTGCTCACTGCGATCGGTCTGGTATCGTCCAAGTCGGATATCATCACCGTGCTCAACGCTGTGGGCGATGCACCCTTCTACTTTATGCCGTTCATCATTGGCTACGCAGCAGCAAAGCGGTTCAAGGTCAAGGAGATCTTCGGCATCATGACTGCCGGTATCCTGATGTACTCCACCTTCCTCTCGCCGAAAGAAGGCATCACCGGTTATGCCTTTGGCCCTATCAATATCCCTGCCTATAACTACAAGGGTTCTATCTTCCCGGTTATTCTGTCGGTGTGGATCTTCTCCATCATTTTCCATCTCATCGACAAGCATATGCCCAAAAATCTGCGCATCGTCTTTTCCGGTGCGCTGTCTTTCCTGATCTCTGCACCGCTGTTTCTGGGTTTTGCCGCTCCTCTGGGCAACTGGATCGCCAAGGGCATGACCAGTGGTTTTGCATGGCTGTTCACCCACGCTGGTCCGTTTGCAGGTGCGCTGTTCTGCGGCATCATTCCGCTTACCATTATCTTTGGCATCAAGGGCTGGTCTGCTGTAGAGCTGCAGAATCTGGAAGTTCTGGGTCATGACTATATGCTGCCCAACTTCTTCTACTCCAATCTGGCTGTTTCCGGTGCTGTTCTGGCATGGGCACTCAAGCAGAAGCCCAGTGAGCAGCGTTCTGCCGCTATTTCTACCGGCTTGGTCTGCATCCTTGGCATTACCGAGCCTGCCCTGTACGGTATTGCACTGCCGGAAAAGAAGCCTCTGTATGCTGCCATGGCAGGCGGTGCCATTGCCGGTGCCAGCGCCATGCTGATGGGTGTTGTGACCTATGCGTTCTCCATGCCCGGCATCACCAGCATCGCCACCTATGTGGATGGCGGCAACAACTTCTTTAAGCTGCTGATCGTTATGGCAATCGCATGGATATCCGGCTTTGTGATCTCCTTTGTGATGAACAAGAAGGAACAGTAAGAGAGGAGCGTATCATAATGAAAACAGGTTTTCCGAAAGACTTTCTCTGGGGCGGTGCTATGGCATCCTCTCAGGCAGAAGGTGCGTTTTTGCAAGATGGCAAAGGGCTGGATACGCAGGATCTGCGGTATTTCGACCCCAATTGGACGAAGGAAGAACGCGCCCAAAAATCCAACCGCCGCATGAACGACGAAAAATTCAAGGCCGCTCTTGCAGACCTTGAGGATCTGGAGCATTATCCGTTCCGTCATGGTATCGATTTTTATAACCGCTGGCAGGAAGATCTGGAACTGTTTGCGGAACTGGGCATCAAGGTGCTGCGCACCTCCATCTGCTGGGCACGCATCTTCCCCAATGGCGATGATGCACAGCCCAACGAGGCAGGGCTGAAGTTTTACATGGATCTGTTCGATGCCTGCCATGCCCATGGCATCAAAGTATTCGCTACCATTCTGCACTACAATATCCCGCTGCATCTGGTAACAGAGTACGGCGGCTGGAAGAGCCGCAAGACGGTGGAGTGCTATGTGCGCTACACCCGCACCCTGTTCGAGCGTTTGGGTGACCGGGTGGATTACTGGCTGCCCTTCAATGAGTTCAATGCCGGCAAGTTCAACCCCTACAACGGTGTATGCCTGATCGAAGATCAGGAAGAGGACTATCAGAACGCAATCTTCCAGTGCCTGCACCATCAGTTCATTGCCAATGCACTGACCATTCAGCAGGGGCACGAGATTCTGCCCGGCAGCAAGATCGGCGGCATGATCGCCCGATTCACCACCTACCCTGCCACCTGCAAACCGGATGATGTGATGCAGATGATCCTGGACGACCAGTATTCCAACTGGTTCTATCTGGATGTAATGACCCGCGGCAAGTACCCTGCCTATATGGAACGGTATTTTGAACAGCAGGGCATCCACATCGACTGGCAGCCCGGGGATGCTGAGATCCTGAAAAACAACAGCATCGATTTCGTAGCATTTTCCTACTACTTCTCGCAGGTGTCTACGACGGAGCAGGGCTGGGAAAAGACCAGCGGCAACCTGATCATGGCCAACAAGAATCCGTATCTGGAAACCAGCGAGTGGGGCTGGCAGAAGGATCCGGTGGGGTTGCGTGTCACCCTGAATCAGGTATACGACCGCTACCAGCTGCCCGTATTTATTGCCGAGAATGGTCTGGGCGCTGTGGATAAGGTAGAGGCTGATGGCTCCATCCATGATCCCTACCGCATCGACTACATCAAAGCCCATGTGGAGCAGATGAAGGAAGCTGTCAAGGACGGCGTGGAGTTGATTGGCTATACCATGTGGGGCTTTATCGATCTGGTCTCCTGCGGCAGCATGGAAATGTCCAAGCGGTATGGCGTGATCTATGTGGATCAGGACGATGCCGGTCACGGCACACTGGCTCGCAGTAGAAAAGACAGTTTTTACTGGTATCAGAAGTGTATCGCCACCAATGGTGAAGACTTAGAAGGCTAAATGAAGGCCGGAACCGCAGGCAGGAAACTGTCTGCGGTTTTCGGCGTGTTCAGGGAGGGAAAGTTTTTATGAACGAACAGACAAAAGCGCAGGTGGAAGCTTATGCAGAAGAATGCCGCACCGAACAGCTGGAACTGCTGCGCACACTGGGAAAGATGCCTGCGCCGACCCGAAAGGAGGATTTTCGGGCAGCATTCTGCCGGGATTGGCTCCGGGCACAAGGGGCAGAAAATGTCCGCATCGACAGCGCTAAAAATGTGATCTGCAAACTGGGGCCGGACACTGAGGAACTGGTCGTTTTTGCCGCCCACACGGATATTGTGTTCCCAGATGTAGAAAATCTTCCCTTGCGGGAAGAGGGCGGCAAGCTATTTGCGCCGGGCATCGGCGATGATACTGCCAACCTCGTCAACTTGCTGATGGCTGCAAAATATCTGATCCAGAAACAAACCGCGCTGGAATATGGTGTGCTGGTGGTGGCGAATGCCTGCGAAGAAGGTCTGGGCAATCTGGACGGTACGAAGGCGTTGTTTGCCGAGTACGGCACCCGTATTCAGGGGTTCTATTCTTTTGATATCTATATGCCGCTTTGCTGCAGCAGTGCCGTGGGTTCTTATCGGTATAAGATCACCTGTAAAACGCCCGGTGGTCATTCCTATGCAAATTTTGGCGACCCCAGTGCCATTCAACTGCTGTGTGGACTCGTGAATGAACTGTACCAGATCCAGCCACCGGTACGTTCCCGCACCACCTATAATGTGGGGCGTATCGAGGGCGGCACAACGGTCAACTCCATTGCACAGCAGGCATCCATGCTGTACGAGTTCCGTTCCACCGCACAGGATTGTCTGGAAGAGATGGAAGAAAAATTCCGTCGTGCTGTAGCGCACTGGAATGGCAGAGGCGGCGATTTTGAGGTGGAGCTGCTGGGCATCCGTCCCGGCAACGGCCCTGTTGACCAGAAAAAACTCGGTCAATTCACGGCAAAAAGTAAAGAGATCGTTCGCACCTTCACAGGCCGTGAACCGGACGAAACGCCCAACTCCACGGACAGCAACATCCCGCTGTCGCTGGGTATCCCGGCCAATACCATTGGTACGATAGATGGCGGATCGGCGCATACCCGGCAGGAGTGGGTGGACATTGCCAGCTTGCCCACAGGATTGAAAATCGTTCTCGGGCTGATGCTGGAGTATCAGAAAAACAATTGCTTTTGAAATAAGCATGGGGTGTTCTGGCGGCAGTAGGGGGCTGTTGCAAAATAGCTCCAACAAAAAATGAGATAGACTTCCCCGAAAGGGGTTACCTATCTCATTTTTTGTTGTAAGCTGAGGTTGTGAAAAAACAGATACAACAGAAACAGTATTCCCGGCAAAAATAAACTGCCAAACAAAAAGCCCCCGCATTATGATGCCAAGCAGGATCGTAATGCGGAGGCCGCTGTTCTTTCAGAACAGCACAAAGGAGAAATTATGAAAATGCAGTAAAGGTTATCCCATGGTCACCTGCACCTCTACCACAGCGCCTTCTGGTGCCAGCGGCAGCAGGCTGCCCTCAATGGGCTTGCCATCCACAGCGACGCTCTTCACACCGTACTGGACTGCAGCGGTATTATCCACTGCAATGTGATAGGTTGCGCCCCGGTAGCGGCGGGTAACGGTGAAGCCGCCCAGCGTGTGTGGGATACAGGGGTCTACCTTCAGGCCGTCCAGCGTGGGCTGGATGCCAAGGATATACTGGCTCACATTGAAGAAGGTCCATGCGGCAGTGCCGGTCAGCCAGCTGTTCTTTGCTTCGCCAAAGGTGGGGGCATCCTTACCGGCCACCATCTGGCTGTAGACATAGGGTTCGGTGCGGTGGATCTCGGAAATACCCTCGATGTAGGCCGGGCATGTCTTGCGGTACACCTCAAAAGCCCGGTCGCCATGCCCCAGAACGGCTTCGGCACAGCTGATCCACGGATTGTTGTGGCAGAAGATACCGGCGTTCTCCTTGTATCCCGGAGGATAGCTGGAAATTTCGCCCAGATTGAGCTGATAACTGGTGTATGCAGGTTGGTGCAGAACCACACCGTACTTGGTATCCAGCCGTTCCTCTACGCTCTTCAATGCCTGCGCGGCCTGACCGGTCTCCTTGCCAATGCCAGCCATGACGCACATGCCCTGCGGCTCAATGAAGATCTGGCCCTCGGTGCACTCCTTGCTGCCAACAGGCTTTCCAAAAGCATCGTAGGCGCGGCGGAACCATGCGCCGTCCCAGCCAGAGGTCAGGGCCGCCTGTTCCACGCCGTCCACGGCCTTGCGGGCCGCAGCGGCTTCATCGGCAAGGTTCAGGTGGTCGCACAGTTCGGCGTACTCGTGGCCGTACTTGACGAACATGCCCGCAATGAACACGCTTTCGGCCACAGGGCCTTCGCTGGGACCGGTGATCTGGAAGCTCTCGCCCGGGTGCTCCGAGAAACAGTTCAGGTTCAGGCAGTCGTTCCAGTCGGCGCGGCCAATGAGCGGCAGGCCGTGGGGGCCAAGGTGGGTGACGGTAAAGTTGAAGCTGCGGCGCAGATGCTCCATCAGGCTCTGTGCCTTGCTGGCATCATTATCAAAGGGCACCTGCTCGTCCAGAATAGACCAGTCGCCGGTCTCGCGCAGATAGGCGGCAGTGCCGGCAATGAGCCACAGCGGGTCATCGTTGAAGCCGGTGCCGATATCGCGGTTGCCTTTCTTGGTCAGGGGCTGGTACTGGTGGTAGGCGCTGCCATCCTCAAACTGGGTGGCGGCGATATCCAGAATGCGCTCCCGTGCGCGGGACGGAATGATGTGTACAAAGCCCAGCAGATCCTGACAGCTGTCGCGGAAGCCCATGCCGCGGCCGGTCCCGCTTTCAAAGTAGCTGGCCGAGCGGCTCATATTGAAGGTGACCATACACTGATACTGGTGCCAGATGTTCACCATACGGTCCAGCTTTTCCTCGCCGGATTCCAGATGGTAGGTGGAGAGCAGAGCTTCCCAGTGGTCGGCCAGCGCCTTGCGGGCCGCGTCCACCTGTGCATCGGTGGCATAGCGTGCGATCATGGCATGGGCACGCTCCTTGTTGATGACACCGGGAGCCGTGAACTTTTCTTCCTGTGGGTTCTCGATGTAGCCCAGACCGAAGAGGATCTTCTTTTCCTCACCCGGTGCAAGGGTGACATGGATGTGCAGCGCGCCCACCGGTGCCCAGCCGTGGGCGATGCTGCCGGAGCAGTGCCCGGCGCGGACGGCCTGCGGGTCTGCAGGGCCGCCATACACACCGCAGAAGGCATCGCGGGTGGTATCAAAGCTGGTAACGGGCGTATTGCTCCAGAATACCGCATAGTGATTGCGGCGCTCACGGTATTCCGTCTTATGGTAGATGATGGCCGGCTCCACCTCCACCTCGCCGGTGGAGAAGTTGCGCTGGAAGTTGGAGCTGTCGTCAATGGCATCCCACAGGCAGAACTCCACATAGCTGAACACATCCAGCTCTTTTACGGCATCCGTCTTATTTTTCAAAGTCAGGCGGTCCAGCTCACAGGCATCGCCGGTGGGCACGAACAGCTCCTGCGCAGCGGAAACACCGTTCTTCTCACCCTCCAGAATGGTATAGCCCAGACCGTGGCGGCAGGCGTAGCTGTCCAGCTCTGTCTTGGTGGGCTGCCAGCCGGGGTTCCAGACGGTATCGCCATCCTTGATGTAAATGTGGTGGCCGTCCATATCCAGCGGGGAGCTGTTATAGCGGTAGCGGGTCAGGCGGCGCATCCGCGCATCGCGGTAAAAACTGTAGCCGCCCGCCGTATTTGAGACAAGACTGAAGAAGTCCTCGCTGCCAAGGTAGTTGATCCAGGGCAGAGGCGTGCGCGGGGTGGTGATGACATATTCTTTGCGTGCGTCATCAAAATGGCCGAATTTCATAAATGCTTCCTCCTTATCAGCTGCCGGCAGCCCCGGCGGCATCGCTTTTGCGAAAACGATTAAGGCAGACGATCAAAGCATTCTCTTTGCTTCTAGCATAGCCCAAGCAGGCCAAAAAAGCAAGAGGATTTTCTAAAAAAATTCTGAAAGTATCTTTCATAAATACGCATGTTTCCATGATTTTCAGAAAATTCATTTCAAGCACGCTTTTTGTGTTTCCTGTAAGCGAAAACGCTGAAACACAATTTATAGGTAATATTATATACGGCGAAAATCGTAACGAAACCGCAACGAAAATCTTTTGATTTTAACCGAAATGTAACGAAACCCATCCAAGATGCACAATTTCGGTTCTTCAGAAACGAACAAAACGCCAAAATTGAGCCAAAAGCAATGAAAGTTATTCTTTTGAGCTTGATTTTTCGTACAAAATACGCTATCATGAAATTGCGAAAACGATTAAGGACTTGACGGAGAACATCCCCCGTAAAACGTTCTTCGGAAGGAGGCAAACGAGCGATGCCGTCCCTGAAAGATCTGGCAAAGGAATGCGGCGTATCGGTGGCAACGGTCAGCAAGGCGCTGAACGACCAGCCGGATATCTCGCCTGCCACACGAGAACGGGTGCGGGCCGCAGCGCACCGTATGGGCTACCTGCCCAATGCTGCCGCCCGTTCCTTGAAAACAAACCGTACTTACAATCTGGGCGTTCTGTTCGTGGATGAACGGCAGAGCGGCCTGACCCACGAATACTTTTCCGCCGTGCTGGACAGCTTCAAGGTGGAAGCCGAGAAACACGGCTACGACATCACCTTTATCAACCACAATATCAGCGGCAAGAGCATGAGCTACCTTGAGCACTGCCGCTACCGCAATGTGGACGGTGTGGTGATCGCCTGCGTGAACTTCTACGAGCCGCAGGTGGTGGAGCTGGTGAACAGCGAGGTGCCGGTGGTCACGATCGATCATGTGTTCAATAATCGCATGGCGATCCTCTCGGATAACGTTTTCGGCCTGAAGGCACTGGTGCGGCAGGCATGGGCCTGCGGCCACCGCCGCATCGCCTTTATCCACGGCGAAAAAACCGCCGTTACCGAGAACCGCGTTGCAGGTTTCTATCAGGCCTGCGAAGAGCTTGGCCTGAAGATCCCGGAAGCTTATGTGCGGGAGGGCATCTACCATGATGCCGACCGCTGTGCCGCCGAGACCAAAGCGCTGCTGGAGCTTCCGCAGCCGCCTACCTGCATCATCTTCCCGGACGATTTCTCCGCGCTGGGCGGCTACAACGCCATCAGCGAAGCGGGCCTTTCGATCCCGGAGGATGTTTCGGTGATGGGCTACGACGGCATCTACCTCTCGCGGGTGGTCAAGCCTCAGCTGGTGACTTACCAGCAGAACACCACCGCGCTGGGGCGCACCGCTGCCGACAAGCTCATTGAGCTCATCGAGCATCCAAGAGTGACCCTGCCCGAACAGATCCGCGTTTCCGGCAAATTGCTGGACGGCGGGTCGGTCAGCATTCTTTAATATGTCTCTAAAGGCTCTTGCTACGGAACCTTTTATGAAGAAAACTTTTGCAAATAATGGAAAACCATGAAGGAGGTTTACCCTTATGAAAAAGATCTCTCGCCGTAATTTCCTGCTCGCTTCCGGTGCCGTGACCATTGGTGCAGCTTTGGCTGCCTGCGGCGGTTCTTCCGCTTCCACCAGCACCGCTTCTTCTGCTCCGGCTTCCTCTGCTGCTCCCGCAGCACAGGGCAAGGTGCTGAACATCTGGTGCTGGAATGATGAGTTCCAGAGCCGCTTCAACGACTACTATCCGGAAGTTTCCGAGATCGCAGCCGACAAGTCCACCACCACCCTGAAGGATGGCACCGTTGTGAAGTGGACCATCAATGCCAACGAGAACAACAACTATCAGAACAAGCTGGACGAAGCCCTGCTGAGTCAGGACAGCGCTGCTGATGACGACAAGATCGACATCTTCCTGATTGAGGCTGACTATGCTCTGAAGTATGTGGATTCCGATTACGTTCTGGATGTCAAGGCAGACATCGGCCTGACCGACGACGATCTGGCTGGCCAGTACCAGTACACCAAGGACATCGTTAGTGTGGACGGCAGCCAGCGCGGCACCACCTGGCAGGCAACTCCCGGTCTGTTTGCATACCGCCGCAGCATTGCCAAGGATGTTCTTGGCACCGATGATCCCGCCGAAGTGCAGACCTACCTGTCCGACTGGGATAAGTTCAATGATGTAGCTGCACAGGCAGCCGCCAAGGGCTACAAGATGCTGTCCGGCTTTGATGATGCATACCGCACCTTCTCCAACAACGTGGCAGCTCCGTGGGTCACCGGCACTACCGTTACCGTTGATGAGAACATTATGAAGTGGGTCGATCAGACCAAGGAGTACACCGATAAGGGCTATAACAACAAGTCCAGCCTGTGGGACAGCCAGTGGGCAGCCGATCAGGGTCCCACCGGTAAGGTGTTCGGCTTCTTCTACTCCACTTGGGGCATCAACTTCACCCTGCTGGGCAACTCGCTGGAGACTCCTGTCGCTGAGGGCGGCAAGGAAGAAGTTGGCAACGGTATCTACGGCGATTACGCTGTGTGCGAAGGCCCTCAGCCCTACTACTGGGGCGGCACCTGGATCTGCGGCGCAGCCGGCAGCGACAACATCGAGACCATTAAGGATGTTATGCAGAAGCTGACCTGCGATGAAGCCATCATGAAGCAGATCACCATGGATACGCAGGACTACACCAACAACGAGAAGGCTATGAACGAGATCGCAAACAGCGATTACAGCTCCGCTTTCCTGGGCGGCCAGAACCACATCGCTCTGTTTGCAGAGGCTGCAGCCAAGATCGATATGTCCAACGCCGGTCCGTACGATCAGGGCCTGAATGAGAGCTTCCAGAATGCATTCAAGGATTACTTTACCGGCAACGTGGACGAAGATACCGCAAAGGCAAACTTCGAGACCGCTATCAAGGAGAAGTATCCTGAGCTGACCGACGTGGTGTGGCCCGCATAATAGCAGCCGACCCTAAAACGGAAAAGTGAATACGCAGGGGCGGGCCGGACGCTGTTCCCGCCCGCCCCTGTTCTTTCCGCAAATTTATCAGGAGGCGATCCTTATGGGAGAAAAGAAAAAGAAAGGGTCGATCAGCTACGCGAAATGGGGCTACATCTTCATTGCGCCGTTCTTCATCATCTTCGCGGTATTCCAGCTGATCCCTCTGGCATCCACCATTTACTACAGCTTTTTTGAATATTACCGCAGCGGCCTGAAGATCATTGGCCCGAACTTTGTGGGCCTGAAAAACTACATTACCCTGTTCGCCACCGATCTGCCCAAGTACTTTGGCAACACGCTGATCCTGTGGATCATCGGCTTTATCCCGCAGATCGCCATTTCCCTGTTGCTGGCAGCATGGTTCACCGATCTGCGCCTGAAGCTGAAGGGCCAGACCTTCTTCAAGACGGTCATCTACATGCCCAACCTGATCATGGCCTCCGCCTTTGCAATGCTGTTCTTCGCGCTGTTCTCGGACAACGGCCCGGTGAACGCCGTGCTGCTGAGCATGGGCTGGATCAAAGAACCCATCAGCTTTTTGAACACCGTGTGGGGCAACCGCGGGCTGATCGGCCTGATGAACTTCCTGATGTGGTTCGGCAACACCACCATCATGCTGATGGCTGCGATCATGGGCGTGGATCCCACCCTGTACGAAGCGGCTGAACTGGACGGCTGCACCCCGAACCAGATGTTCTGGAAGATCACCATTCCGCTGATCCGTCCCATCCTTGTTTACGTCATGATCACCTCCATGATCGGCGGCCTGCAGATGTTCGATGTGCCGCAGATTTTGACCAACGGCAAGGGCGGCCCGGACCGCACCTCCACCACCATGATCATGTACCTGAACAACCACCTGTTCAGCAAGAACTACGGCATGGCCGGTGCAGTCTCGGTGGTGCTGTTCCTCGTGTGCGCAGTGCTGTGCGTTGTGGTCTACTTCTCCCTTACCAAGGAGGATGACGGCCTGACCCGCGCCCAGCGCAAAGAACTGAACGCCGCCAAAAAGGCAGCAAAAGGAGGGAAATGATTATGGCACACACTCCTAGAAATCAATCGGAAAAAGCAACACTGGCTGCACGCCGCGCATGGTGTTATCTGGTGCTGGTGCTCATCAGCTTTTTGTGCCTGTTCTTCTTCTATGTGCTGGTGATCAACTCCACCCGCACCCACTTCGAGATCCAGAAAGGCTTCTCGCTGCTGCCGGGCAAATCGCTCATTACCAACTTCCAGAACGTGCTGGCCGATGCTAACATCCCTGTCATCACCGGCATCCGCAACAGCCTGATCGTCTCTGCCTGCTCGGCGGCGTTCAGCGTGTACTTCTCGGCCCTGACGGCCTACGGCATCTACGCCTATAACTTCAAATTCAAAAAGGCCGCGTTTGCCATTATCCTGCTGATCATGACCATGCCCACGCAGGTGTCCGCTCTGGGCTTTTTGCAGCTCATCACCAAGATGGGCCTGAAGAACAGCTTTATCCCGCTGATCCTGCCCAGCATTGCAGCGCCCACCGTGTTCTTCTTCATGAAGCAGTATCTGGACGCTTCCCTTCCCATGGAGATCGTAGAGGCTGCCCGCATCGACGGTGCAGGCGAGTTCTACACCTTCAACAAGATCGTGCTGCCCATTATGAAGCCCGCTCTGGCAGTGCAGGCCATTTTCTCCTTCGTGGCCAGCTGGAACAACTACTTCATTCCCGCTCTGGTGCTGGACAGCGCCGACAAAAAGACCCTGCCCATCCTGATCGCACAGCTGCGCAGTGCAGACTTCCTCAAGTTTGATATGGGCAAGGTTTACATGATGGTGGCTATCGCCATTCTGCCCGTCATCATCGTGTACCTGCTGCTTTCCAAGTTCATCGTCCGCGGTGTTGCTTTGGGCGGCGTGAAAGGCTGACGGCATTTTGCCGCACACAACAAAAGGGTCCCGGAGAAAATTCCGGGACCCTTTTGCTGTGTCTAGGATATAAGGAATTTTTAGAAGAGATCAGGAGAAAAAACAAGGCATACACATTCTGTCGGAGGTTTTAAGGGGATAAGATTTACTCGCCGCGGACGGCTGCGAAACCTGCTTCCAGATCAGCAATGATATCGTCGATGTGCTCAGTGCCGATGGACAGGCGGATGGTGTTCTGATAGATCTGCTGCTCGGCCAGCTCTTCGTCGTTCAGCTGGCTGTGGGTGGTGGAAGCCGGGTGGATGACCAGACTCTTCACATCAGCAACGTTTGCCAGCAGGGAGAAGACCTTCAGGTTATCGATAAACTTGAATGCTTCCTCGCGGCCGCCTTTGATGTTGAAGGTGAAGATGGATGCACCGCCATTGGGGAAGTACTTCTCGTACAGGGCGTGATCCGGGTGATCCGGCAGAGAGGGGTGGTTGACCTTCTCCACCTGCGGGTGGTTTGCCAGAAACTCGACCACCTTCTTGGTGTTCTCCACATGGCGCTCGATGCGCAGGCTCAGGGTCTCGGTGCCCTGCAGCAGCAGGAAGGCGTTGAACGGAGAAATGGTGGCACCGGTATCACGCAGCAGGATCGCACGGATGTAGGTGACAAAAGCTGCGGGGCCTGCTGCATCGGCAAAGGAAACGCCGTGGTAGCTGGGGTTGGGGTCAGCAATGTTGCCGAACTTACCGCTTGCCTTCCAGTCGAACTTGCCGCTGTCCACGATGATGCCGCCCAGCGTGGTGCCGTGGCCGCCGATGAACTTGGTGGCGGAATGAACAACGATATCTGCGCCGTGCTCAATGGGACGGATCAGGTACGGGGTGCCGAAGGTGTTATCGATGACCAGCGGCAGGCCGTGCTTGTGCGCGATGGCTGCAATGGCATCGATATCGGGGATATCGCTGTTGGGGTTGCCCAGAGTTTCCAGATAGACGGCCTTGGTGTTGGGCTGGATGGCATTCTCCACCTCAGCCAGATCGTGTGCGTTCACAAAGGTGGTGGTGACGCCGAACTGGGTCAGGGTGTGCTCCAGCAGGTTGTAGCTGCCGCCGTAGATGGTCTTCTGAGCCACGATGTGGTCACCGGCCTGTGCCAGTGCCTCGATGGTGTAGGTGATGGCAGCGGCACCGGAGGCGGTTGCCAGAGCAGCCACGCCGCCCTCCAGAGCAGCGATGCGCTTCTCGAACACGTCCTGCGTGGAGTTGGTCAGGCGGCCGTAGATGTTGCCGGCATCTGCCAGACCAAAGCGGTCTGCTGCGTGCTGGCTGTTGCGGAACACATAGGAAGTGGTCTGATAGATAGGCACTGCGCGGGAATCGGTTGCGGGATCGGCCTGCTCCTGGCCAACGTGAAGCTGCAGGGTCTCAAATTTATAGTTAGACATAGTATTTTACCTCTCCATTTGTACTTTTAGTATAATTTTCTGATACAAAAAAATCCCGATGCGTGATACATAAGCGCACCGGGCAAACACAATTCAAAGCGATTCTGTCAACGTCACATTCGGGTACACATTCGTGCACAGCAAGAGGGCATCGTACAGTTCACAGCAAGATGTTCTGCCCGGTCACCGCACATTCGCCCACAGCGGAAGTTTGCATGCAGCAGGTCGTTCCAAATCAGCTTCATATCCGTGCCCTCCTTTCCCGTAAAACTCTTTCCCACTCATCTACAAACCGGCACCTCTATCTGCTCTGTACCGGGAAGCAAAACCTTTGCTTTCTTTTTCCCACTAGGTTTGTGGATTTATTGTTTGCATTATATTCTCTCTTACCCAGTTTGTCAATAGGTTAATTCCAGTTTTTTTCAAATTGAGTTTTCTGCACGATGCGCAGCCCGCATTTGCAGCATCTCGTTGTGCAGTTCCAACAGGAGTAACACTTCTGCTTCTTCGAAAATTTTTATTTTTCCATTGATAAAACCTTAAAATTTTATTGTTATACTAAAGCTGTTCCTTGCAAACGCCCTGCAAATCGTTTATTATGGTAGCGTTCTTTTTTATCATCAAAGGAGTTTTTTCGATGCTGCATCGTTTCTTTCATTTTTTAAAGCAGAGCCTGCTCGTTGTTCTTTGCATCCTGCTGCTTGGCGGGCTGCTGGCAGGCGGCTGGTTCTTTTATCAGGGCAGGCAGCTGTACCGCAGTGCCGCCAGCAGTTACCCAGTGGCTTCCATGTACGACACCATCTGTGCCCGCGGGAGCTATACTTCCTACGATGCGCTGCCGCAGATCTATATTAACGCAGTCATCTGCACCGAGGACGAGCATTTTATGACCCACAAGGGCATCGACCCGGGGGCCATTGCCCGCGCCCTGCTGGCCGACCTGCGCACCCACTCGCTGGCCGAGGGTGGCAGCACCCTGACCCAGCAGCTTGCCAAGAACGAGCTGTTCACGCAGGACAAGCATCTGGCCCGCAAGGCTGCCGAGATGCTTGCTGCTTTTGATCTTGAAAAGACCTACTCCAAGCAGCAGATCTTTGAGATGTACGCCAACACCATCTATTTTGGCAGCGGGTATTATGGCATTGCAGAAGCTGCCGAGGGCTACTTTGGCAAGGAACCGGCCCAGCTGACCGATGCCGAAGCGATCTATCTGGCGGGTATGCCCAACGCGCCTTCCACTTACGCCAGCAGCCCGGAGCTTGCCTTCAAGCGGATGCAGGTGGTGCTCAAGCGGATGGTCAAGTGCCGCGTGCTCACCCAGCAGCAGGCCGATGCCATTGCCGCAGATGCTGAAAACTTAACAGTTTAAACAAGACACCGCGCCCTGTCTGCTGCGGATCAGACAAGGCGCGGTGTTTTGTTTTGCGGTATTTGGTTTGGTAAAGGAGGAATCATGTTACCCGTTCAGGCGGTTGCGGCCCCGCCTGTCGGTAGCATTATCATACCAAAGAATTTCTGCGAAACCATGTTCTTTTTATGAAGATTTTGTAAACTCACTCCGGCGCTTTCATGCTTTCCACCATGCTGATATGCCGCACATGCCGCCGCATGGCAAAGCACACCACAAAGGTGAACAGCATCGTCAATGCCACTGCCAGCAGATAACTGTGGGGTGCAATGGTGCGAATAAACATCAGCTGATCCATTTCCACGGTCAGGACGATGAACCGGTGCAGCGGCACGCCCAGCAGCAGGCCCACGCCGGAGCCGATGAGGGACAAAAGCTCGATCTCGCGGAAGATGTAGCGGTACACTTCTTTGTCATAGAAGCCCAGAACCTTGATAGTGGCAAGCTCCTTTTTGCGCTCGGCAAGGTTGACGCTGATCAGGTTGTACAGCACCACCGCCGCCAGCGCCGCCGCGCACACAATGATCAGCACCACCACGTAGTTCAAACTGCCGATCAGGCTGCCGAACATGGAGGTGGTGTCCTCGGTGAAGCTGACGCTGCTCACATAGTTGCAGCCCAGCAGCTTTGTGCGCAGGGCGTTGTACTCCACCTCGGTGGTACAGCCGGTCAGGCCGTAGACGGTGTTCCACTCCGGCGTGCTGCCCAGCAGGGCCTGCAGCTGCGCATTGGAGAGATACAGCCGGGTGAACATGTAGTTCTCGGTAATGCCGGTCAGCACCAGCGGCACGCGGCTTCCGTCTGCAGCCTCCACATAGAACGTATCGCCCACGCTCAGCTCCAGATTCAGGGCCGTTTTTTCGGTCAGGATCACGCTGTCCTCTTCAAAGGGAATGGGGTCGTGGCCCACCCGGGTGCGGAAGGTGAAGTATTCGGTCATCCGGGCATCGTCCTCCGCGCCTACGATGCTGACATCGGCGCTCCCGCCCTCTTCATTATAAAGGGTGGTGGACTTTGTGTAGAACGCGCCCCAGCTGTGGACCGCACTGCTGCTGTCCAGCGTGTCGGCAAGGCCCTGCTCCATGGTCAGCGCCTTTTCATCGCTGAGCGAGATGGTGAGATCGTTGTGGGTCAGCTGCCCGGACTGCTTGTCCACGATGGGCAGGATGGAATCCTGAATGCCAAAACCGATCAGCAGCAGCGCCGTGCAGCCTGCCACGCCCAGCACTGTCATGAAAAAGCGCTTTTTGTAGCGGAACAGGTTGCGGGCTGTGGTCTTTTGGGAGAAGCTCATGTGCTGCCACAGCGGGGTGATGTACTCCAAAAAGATGCGCTTGCCTGCCACCGGGGCCCGGGGCAGCAGCAAAGCTGCAGTCTTTTCCTTCAGGCTGGCACGGCAGGCGTTCCATGTAGCAAAACCGATGACGGCCGCGCTGATGGCTACGCTGGCTGCCGCCATGCCGGGGTAAAAGTGCAGCGTAAAGGTGGACATGCTGAAGATCATCTGGTAAGCATACCAGATGATGAGCGGGAACACCACAAAACCGATGACCATGCCCACGATGCTGCCCAGCACGCTGGCGCTGAGGGCATAGAACAGATACTTGCCTGCGATCTTTGCGTTGGAGTAACCCAGAGCTTTCAGGGTGCCCAGCTGCAGGCGGTTCTCGTCCACCATGCGGGTCATAGTAGTAGTGGCCACCAGCGCCGCCACCAGGAAGAAGAACACCGGGAACACCCGTGCAATGGCATCCATGCGGTCGGCATACTGCTCAAAGGTGACAAAGCTCACGGTGGAGCTGCGGTCCAGCACATACCACTCGCCGCTCTTGATCTGGCTCACCTGCTCCTCGGCATCGTTCAGCTGGGCAAGGCCGTCGGCCAGCTGCTGTTCGGCATCGGCCTTCCGGCTCTCGTACTCCGCGCGGGAATCGGCCAGCTGCTGCACGCCGTCGTTGTACTGCTGCCAGCCTTCGTCCAGCCGGGTGCGTGCCGCATCAAACTGGGTGTAGGCTGTGGCCGTGCCGGTGGTGAGCTGCAGCTGACCCTGCAGAAGCTTTACCTTCATCTGGCGCAGTGCTGCCTTTGCCTCAGTCACCAGCTGCTCGTTGGAAAGGCTGGACGAAGAGATCAGCCCCTGTGCATACATCTGGCGCTTGCCCGCGTCCAGCTGGGCCTGATAGCCGTTCAGCTGGCCGCTGATGTTGTCGTAAGCATCCTGCGCCTTCTGCAGGGCATCCCGCAGCTCGGTGTACTCTTCATCGGCAGGTTCCGCTTCGTCCAGCGCTTTCTGTGCGTTGTGCAGAGCCGTTTCGGCATAGCCCAGCAGCGGGTCGGCCACCTTTTTCAGGTTCACCAGCATCTCGATCTGTTGCAGCTGATCCTCAAATTCCAGCAGTTGTTCCTCGCCGCTCACCAGCTCGTCCGCACCGCCCTGCATGGTATCCGGCAGGGCCTTTTTGTTGGCGGCAAGCTCCGCTTCGCCCGCGTCCAGCTGGGCTTTGGCGCTGTCCAGCTGTGCCTGTGCATCGGCCAGCTGCTGCTCTGCCTCCGCAAACTGACGGTCTGCTTCGGCTTTTTTGTCGTTGTACTCGGCCCGGGCGTCGGCCAGCTCTGCACTGGCGTCCTCGATCAGCTCCGCCCGCCGGGCCGTGCACTGTGCGCCGCTGATGGCCTTTACCCTTGCGGCTGTGTCATCCACTGCTGCCTGATACGCGTCCGAGTAATTATCATACAGGCCGGCATTTTTCACTTTGAGATAGCACGCCGTATAATAATCCGTGGTCAGGCTGCCCTCCGGCAGGAACACAATATCATCCAGCTGGCCGTCACCGGCGGTGCTGCTCTCCTTGTCCGTGGAAAAATGCTGCGGGTCCTGCACGGTGCCCACTACCGTGAACTGCTTCCGGCTCACATGTTCGGTGTCCTCCGGCAGGGTGAGCACCGTGCCCGGTTCCACCGGGTCGCCGTAGCCCATCACATGCACCACGCACTCGTCCGGGGCCTCAGGCATCCGGCCCGACAGCAGCACCAGACGGTTCATATTTTCTGCCGTGTCGGCCCCGGGGTCGGCGGGCAGCTGCTGCAGGCGCACCACCGCCGTCTCGCTCTGGCCCTGCCACTGGGCCTCCACGTCCTGATATTTCACCGGCTGCACAGCCTCCACGCCGTCCACGGCGGCAATGGCGGCAATGTCCTCCTCCGAAAGGCCCAGCGTGGACAGCACCCGCAGGTCGAACACGTTCTGCTGCACGTAGTATTTCTGCCCGGCGATGCGCATGCTGGGCGCAAAACTCATCAGGCCGGTCAGCATCATCACGCCCAGCGCTACGATGCCGAACAGCGAGACCATGCGGCTCAGGTTGTCCTTCATTTCCCGCAGGATGTTTTTACGATAACTTTTCAGCACAGCTCTCACCACTCAATCTCCTGCACCGGCACAGGGTGCTCGTTGACCTGATTGGAGACGATCTTGCCGCTGCGCACCTGAATGATGCGGTCTGCCATCGCCGTCAGGGCGGTGTTGTGGGTAATAACGATCACCGTGCGGCCGGTGCGGCGGCAGGTATCCTGCAAAAGGGCCAGCACCTGCTTGCCGGTCTTGTAATCCAGTGCACCGGTGGGCTCGTCGCAGAGCAGAAGCTTGGGATTTTTGGCCAGTGCGCGGGCAATGGACACCCGCTGCTGCTCGCCGCCGGAAAGCTGGGCCGGGAAGTTGTTCAGCCGCTCTCCCAGACCCACACCGCGCAGGGTCTCTTTGGGGTCCAGCGGGTCGCGGCAGATCTCGCTGGCCAGCTCCACATTCTCCAGTGCGGTCAGGTTCTGCACAAGGTTGTAGAACTGGAACACAAAGCCCACATCGTACCGGCGGTAGGTGGTGAGCTCTCTGGCGGTAAAGTGGCTCACATTCTGGCCGTCCAGCCAGACGTTTCCATCGTCGCAGCTGTCCATGCCGCCAAGGATGTTCAGCAGGGTGGTCTTACCTGCGCCGGAAGGCCCCACGATGATGCAGAACTCGCCCTTATCCACATAGAAATTCAGGTGGTCTGCGGCGGCGATCTTCACACTGCCGGTCTGGTAGTATTTGCAAACGTCCTCAAACTCCACAAAATGCTCCATGGCGTTTTTTCCTTTCTATCGGGAATGCATACTGTTTCAATTTAACTATAACATCTCCCGGCAGACTTTGCAAAGACATCTGCGCAAATTTTCAAAAACTTAACAGAAAAGCGCAAAAAGGGCCGCTGCACATCCCTGCGTGCAGCAGCCCTTTCATCATTTGATCTCAGCGGTCAGCGCCCCACGATCAAATCGCGGCGGCAGCGCAGGCCCACGGTGAGGAAGGTGTTTTCGCCCAGTCGGCGCAGCACCACGCGGTCGGTGCCCTTCTGGCCCTCCACCAGCAGAGACAGGTTCAGGGTGGTGGAGCCCTTCTCAGTCTGGACCACCAGCGTGCTCACGCCCTCGTTCAGCAGGGTCTGCATGTCCTGCACGGTGGTGCGGAAAGTAGCAGAACCGGCGGGCACATCCAGCGTCAGCACACTGTCCTTCTGGCGGGCAGTGTACAGCACTTCTCTGCCGAACAGGCCCTTGACGGTGTAACGGGCCTCGCTCTTTTTCGCCGCTGCATCTGCGGACGGGGCGGCCAGCTCATCGCCGGAGATCAGCATGATATTTCCCTGAATGGGGTTTCCCTCCGGTGCGCCGTAGCCGCCGTAGGTGGGGTCCTTTTCGCCGATCGCCACATCGGCGCTGTGCAGGGCGATATCCCCCTGCACCATCTGCTCCTGCGGGGGCAGATAGCCTGCGGCAGCAGGGTCGTTGATGTCTGCCTCTGCGGCAAATGCGCCCACGCTCAGCATGGCGGCAGCACCCAGCACTGCAGCGGTGGTGGTGACGGTACGGACAAATTTATGGTTCAGTTTCATTTGGAATACCTCCGTTGACGGCGGTTTTGCACCGCACATTTTTGTTTTGTGGAAAACCATGGTCTGCCATGCGGTGTAATACAAAACCGCCGCATCTGTCTTATAAACGGATGCGGCGGCGGGATTATTGCAGCAGGCTAAAAAAAATTTTTGGCAGCTCTGCCGCCGGGGTCACTGGGCCTGTGCCGGTTCCCGGTTCAGGATCTCCATGAACTCCTCGCCGGTGATAGTCTCTTTCTGGTACAAATACTGTGCCAGCTCATCCAGCTTGGCGCGGTTGTCGGTCAGGATGCGGACAGCCTTTTCGTGCTGGGCCCGGACCAGCTCCACCACCTTCTGGTCGATCTCGCGCTGGGTCTGCGCCGAGCAGGCCAGCGAGGTGTCACCGCCCAGATACTGGTTGTTCACGGTCTCCAGCGCCACCATGTCAAAGTCCTTGCTCATGCCGTAGCGGGTAAGCATGGCGCGGGCAAGCTTGGTGGCCTGCTCGATATCGTTGGAGGCACCGGTGGTGATGGATCGGAACACCACTTCCTCGGCGGCGCGTCCGCCGGTAAGGGTGGCGATCTTGTTTTCCAGCTCTTCCTTGCTCATCAGGTAGTGGTTGCCCTCGTCCACCTGCATGGTGTAACCCAGTGCGCCGGAGGTGCGGGGGATAATGGTGATCTTCTGCACAGGGGCAGAGTTGGATTGCTTGGCCGCCACCAGTGCATGGCCGATCTCGTGGTAGGCCACGATGCACTTTTCCTTGTCGGTGAGGATGGAGTTCTTCTTCTGGTAGCCTGCAATGACCACCTCGATGCTCTCCTCCAGATCGGCCTGCGTCACGCTCTTACGGCCTGCACGCACAGCGCGCAGAGCTGCTTCGTTGACAATGTTGGCAAGTTCCGCACCGGATGCACCGGAAGCCATGCGGGCCACAGTGTTGAAGTCGATGCCCGGGGCCAGCGCCACCTTTTTGGCGTGCACTTTCAAAATCTCTTCGCGGCCCTTAAGGTCGGGCAGCTCCACCGGCACACGGCGGTCAAAACGTCCGGGACGGGTCAGCGCCGGGTCCAGCGAATCCGGGCGGTTGGTAGCCGCCAGAATGATGACGCCGGTGTTGCTCTCAAAGCCGTCCATCTCGGTGAGCAGCTGGTTCAAAGTCTGCTCACGCTCGTCGTTGCCGCCGAGATTGCCGCTGTTGCGCTTCTGACCGATGGCATCGATCTCATCGATGAACACGATGCAGGGGGCCTTTTCCTTGGCCTGCCGGAACAGGTCGCGCACCTTGGATGCGCCCATGCCCACGAACATCTCCACGAATTCAGAACCGGAAATGGAGAAGAACGGCACGTTGGATTCGCCTGCCACGGCCTTAGCCAGCATGGTCTTGCCAGTGCCCGGAGGGCCCACCAGCAGAATGCCCTTTGGCATGGATGCGCCAATGCTCTCGTACTTGCCGGGGTCGTGCAGGTAATCCACGATCTCCTGCAGGTTTTCCTTTGCTTCATCCTCACCGGCCACATCCGCAAAGCGGATGCCGTGGGTGGACTGCACATAGACCTTGGCGTTGGACTTGCCCACGCCGCCGAACATCATGGACCCCGGGCCGCCGCCGGCCTTTTCCATCAGCTTTTTGTTCATCTGATTGCCGATGAAGCTGAACAGCAGGATGGGCAGCAGGAACCAGATCAGGAAATTGAGCATCGGCGACCCCTGCTCCACGATCTCGCTGGAAAACTGCGCTCCGGCGTCATACAGGCGCTGGGTAAGCTCCGGGTCGTTCATCAGGCCGGTCTTGTAGACCTGCTTTTCCTCTTTATCGGTAAAAATGATCTGATTGGATTCGATATCCACACGGCCGATGTTCTTTTCCTCGGTCATGGTCATAAAGGTACCGTAGTCCACTTCCTCCACCTGACGCTCGCTCATCCACGGCAGCAGCACAAGGTTGAGCAGCAGCAGGACCGCCAGCACGATGGCGTAGTAGATCGCCAGCGGCTTTTTGGAAGGCTTGACTTCTTTCATGGGGCGTTTCCTCCTTTGCAAACATCTGAATGGATCCAAAAGCAGGCTCCTGCCGGGCAGGCGGAGCCAGATTTTTTCTGGTTGTAGTATAACACAGCCGCCGGGCGTGCAACAGCGGTTTGAGCGCAACTTTCCAAAAACTTCGCAAATTGTTAACATTAACGCCTCGTGCATAATTTTGGAAAATTCTGCCCCTTATTTTGTGAAATTGTTTCATTTTGAGAATGAGTCAGATTGCTTGACACTGCCCGCGAATCATGCTAAACTTAGTCCACTTTGAAAAAAGCACAAATGCGTTGACGGGGAAAAAACGATTTTCTTCTGCGTACAGAGAGCCGCCGGGTGGTGCAAGGCGGGTGCAGAGGGTTTCGGTTACTGGCCCCTGAGCGGCAGGGCTGAACACGCAAGTAGGCTCTGACGGATGTCCACCGTTACAAGGACAGCGATTCGCCGCAAAAAGCCGATCGTGCAAAGCGGCTGTGCCCAAAGGCGCAGCAAAGAGAGTGGTACCACGGGTGCCCTGTAGTTTGAACTTTACAGGCTCTCGTCTCTCAAGGTTTTCGCCTTGAAAGACGAGAGCCTTTTCATATGTAACTCCTTCAGTCAGCTTCCTCGGGGAGGGAGCCTCTGGCGAAACGGGAAGCTTTACCGCACTGCCAAGGGCCCCATCTCAGAGGGGGCTGTCACCGCAGGTGACTGGGGGAGTTGGGCAGGAAAAAACCTCAAAAGTGTAAATCGTTTAGGAGGACGCACATTATGATGGACGCAACCAAGTACGCTCCGGGTTACTACCCGGTACCCGCAGGCTATGACAGCTGGGTAAAGAAGGATCACATTGAAAAAGCCCCCGCATGGTGCAGTGTGGACCTGCGCGACGGCAATCAGGCCCTGATCGTGCCCATGAGTCTTGAGGAAAAGCTGGAGTTCTTCCAGATGCTGGTAAAGATCGGCTTCAAGGAGATCGAGGTGGGCTTTCCTGCCGCCAGCGACACCGAGTACGAGTTCCTGCGCACCCTGATCGAGAAGAACATGATCCCCGAGGATGTCACCGTGCAGGTGCTGACCCAGTGCCGCGACCACATCATCCGCAAGACCTTTGAGGCCGTCAAGGGCGCACCCCGCGCGGTGATCCACTTCTACAATTCCACCTCTGTGGCCCAGCGCGAGCAGGTGTTCCACAAGAGCAAGGAGGAGATCAAGCAGATCGCCACCGACGGCGCAAAGCTGGTCAAGCAGCTGAGCGAGGAGTATGAGGGCAACTTCCTGTTCGAGTACAGCCCCGAGAGCTTCACCGGCACCGAGGTGGACTACGCCGTGGATGTGTGCAACGCCGTGCTGGACATCATGCAGCCCACCCCGAACCGTCCCATGATCATCAACCTGCCCGTTACCGTGGAAATGAGCATGCCGCATGTCTACGCAAACCAGATCGAGTACTGCGACAAGCACCTGAAATACCGCGACAGCGTGATCATCTCCACCCATCCCCACAACGACCGCGGCACCGGCGTGGCCTGCGCAGAGCTGGCCGTGCTGGCGGGTGCACAGCGGGTGGAGTGCTGCCTGTTCGGCAACGGCGAGCGCACCGGCAACGTGGACGCGGTGACGCTGGCCATGAACATGTACAGCCACGGCGTGGACCCCAAGCTGGACTTCTCCGATATGCCGGACATCTGCGCCACCTACGAGCGTGTGACCCGGATGCACATTTACGAGCGCACCCCCTACGCCGGTCAGCTGGTGTTTGCCGCCTTCTCCGGCAGCCATCAGGATGCCATTGCAAAGGGCATGGCCTACCGCAAGGAGCATGGCGAACACCGCTGGACCTGCCCCTACATCCCCGTTGACCCCCACGACATCGGCCGCACCTACGATGCCGATGTTATCCGCATCAACAGCCAGAGCGGCAAGGGCGGCATCGGCTTTGTGCTGGAACAGAACTTCGGCTACAACCTGCCGCCCAAAATGCGCGAGGCGCTGGGCTACAAGGTCAAGAGCGTTTCCGACCACAGCCACAAGGAGCTGAGCGCAAACGAGGTGCTGCACATCTTCGAGGATGCCTTCCTCAACCGCTGCAAGCCGCTCAACGTTCTGGAAGCCCACTTTGCACAGGTGGGCGGCATCACTGCCACCGTCACGCTGGAGCTGAACGGTCAGCGCAAGGTGGTCACCTCGGTGGGCAATGGCCGTCTGGACGCTGTGGCAAACGCCATCCAGAGCGCCACCGGCATGGAGTTCCACCTCGAGACCTACTCTGAGCACAGTCTGGACGAAGGCTCCACCTCCCGCGCTGCCTCCTACGTCGGCCTTGTCTGGGGCGATAACACCGTCACATGGGGTGCCGGCACCGACACCGATATCATCGTGGCCGGCATCAAGGCACTGGTGAGCGCCATCAATAATAAATAAAGAACTCCCCCAGTCTGCTTCGCAGACAGCCCCCTCGGAGATGGGGCCCCTGGCAGTGCGGAAAAGCTTCCCGTTTCGCCAGAGGCTCCCTCCTTGAGGGAGCTGGAACGGCGCAAGCCGTGCCTGAAGGAGTTCTACCAACAGATAAAAGGAGAGTACCATCATGGGAATGACCCTGACGCAGAAAATTCTTGCCGCACATGCCGGTCTTGCCGAGGTCAAGGCTGGCCAGCTCATCAATGCAAAGCTGGACATCGTACTGGGCAACGACATCACCACCCCGGTTGCCATCAACGAGTTTGAAAAGGCCGGTTTTGACGGTGTGTTCGACAAAGAGCACATTGCCATCGTGCTGGACCACTTTGTGCCCAACAAGGACATCAAGAGCGCCACCCAGTCCAAGCAGTGCCGCGAGTTCGCCAACAAGTACGACATCCTTAACTTCTACGATGTGGGCCAGATGGGCATTGAGCACGCTCTGCTGCCGGAAAAAGGCATCGTGACCGCAGGCGACTGCGTGATCGGTGCGGACAGCCACACCTGCACCTATGGTGCACTGGGTGCCTTCTCCACCGGTGTCGGCTCCACCGATATGGCTGCCGGCATGGCCACCGGCATGGCATGGTTCAAGGTGCCCTCTGCCATCAAGTTCGTGCTCAAGGGCAAGTTCGGCCCCCGCGTCTCCGGCAAGGATCTGATCCTGCACATCATCGGCATGATCGGTGTGGACGGTGCGCTGTACAAATCCATGGAGTTCACCGGCCCGGGCGTTGCCAGCCTGACGATGGACGACCGCCTGTGCATCTGCAACATGGCCATCGAAGCCGGTGCCAAGAACGGCATCTTCCCTGTGGACGATGTGACCCGCAGCTACCTCAAGGGCCGCAGCCAGCGTGAGCCGGTGTTCTTTGAGGCCGACCCGGATGCCGAGTACGAAAAGACCATTGAGATCGATCTGGACAAGCTGGAACCCACCGTCAGCTACCCCCACCTGCCCGAGAACACCCACCTTGCCAGCGAGGGCAAGGACATCAAGATCGATCAGGTTGTGATCGGCAGCTGCACCAACGGCCGTCTGGAGGACATGGAAGCCGCCTACAACGTGCTCAAGGGCAAGCACATTGCCAAGGGCGTGCGCGGCATCATCATCCCCGCCACCATGGCCGTTTACAAGGAATGCATCCTGCGCGGCTGGACCACTGCCTTCATTGATGCAGGCTGCATCGTGTCCACCCCCACCTGCGGCCCCTGCCTGGGCGGCTACATGGGCATTCTGGCCGAGGGCGAGCGCTGCGTTTCCACCACCAATCGCAACTTTGTGGGCCGCATGGGCCATGTAAAGAGCGAGGTCTACCTGGCTTCTCCCGCCACCGCCGCCGCCAGCGCCCTCACCGGCTATATCACCGACCCCCGCACGGTCTGATCGGAAAGGAGCACAACAATGAACGCAAAAGGTTCTGTTTTCAAATACCCGGACAACGTGGACACCGATGTCATCATCCCGGCCCGCCACCTGAACACGCAGGATGCCAAAGAGCTGGCCAGCCACTGCATGGAGGACATCGACAAGGACTTCGTCAAGAAGGTGAAGGACGGCGACATCATGGTGGGCGGCTGGAACTTCGGCTGCGGCTCCTCCCGTGAGCACGCACCGCTGTGCATCAAGACCGCCGGCATCTCGGTCGTGATCGCCAAGAGCTTTGCCCGCATCTTCTACCGCAACAGCATCAACATCGGTCTGCCCATCATGGAGTGCCCGGAGGCTGTAGATGCCATCAATGCGGGCGACACCGTGAGCGTGGACTTTGACACCGGTGTCATTACCGACGAGACCAACGGCAAGGTGTTCCATGCCGAGCCCTTCCCGCCGTTCATCCAGGAGATCATCTCCGCCGGTGGACTGATGAAGTCCATCAAGGCGAAGCAGTAAGGCAAACTCCTTCCGTCTCGCATTCGCTCGACAGCTCCCTCACAGAGGGAGCCTCTGGCGAAGAGGGAAAGTTTCCGATTTTGCCAAAGCCTCCCTCTCAGAGGGAGGTGGCATCGCGCAGCGATGACGGAAGGAGTTTCATTCATAAAAGGAGTACCACCAATGGAAAAAAACATTGCTGTCATCTGGGGCGACTGCTCCAGCCCGGAGATCGTCAAGCAAACCATCCGCGTGCTTGACAAGGTGGCCGAAAAGTACGGCCACACCTTCCACTACACCGACGCTGCCATGGGCGGCGAAGCCATTGACAAGTACGGTGACCCGCTGCCCCAGCACGAGCTGGACAAGTGCCTTGCCGCGGACAGCGTCCTGCTGGGTGCCGTGGGCGGCCCCAAGTGGGAGGGCCTGCCCGGTGAGCAGCGCCCGGAGAAGGGCCTGCTGCGTCTGCGTGCAGGCATGGGCCTGTACTCCAACAACCGCCCGGCCAAGATCTGGCCCCAGCTGGCTCCTGCCAGCCCCCTGAAGCCCGAGATCGTGGCACAGGGCATCGATTTCATCATCGTGCGTGAGCTGATCGGCGGCGTATACTTTGGCAATCACGAGACCCACACCCTCGAGAATGGCGAGAAGCAGGCCATCGACTCCATGCCCTACGCGGAGCACGAGATCGAGCGCATCGGCCGCATCGGCTTTGAGACCGCACGCAAGCGCCGCAAGAAACTGTGCTGTGTGGACAAGGCAAACGTTTTGGACACCAGCCGTCTGTGGAGAAGCGTGATGCACCGCCTGCAGGCCGAATACCCGGATGTGGAATACAGCGAGATGTTCGTGGACAACTGCGCCATGCAGATCGTCAAGAATCCCGCCCAGTTCGACGTGATCGTTACCGAGAACATGTTCGGCGACATCCTGTCGGACGAGGCTTCCATGATCACCGGCTCCATCGGCATGATCCCGTCCTCCTCTCTGGGCGACGGCACCCGCGGCCTGTATGAGCCCATCCACGGCTCGGCCCCCGATATTGCGGGCAAGGACATCGTGAACCCCACCGCCTGCATCCTGTCTGCCGCCATGATGCTGCGCTACTCCTTCGGCATGGCCGAGGAGGCCGATGCCATTGAGACCGCTGTGAACAAGGTGCTGGACAAGGGCCTGCGCACCGCCGACAACATGAGCGAGGGCTGCACCTGCCTTGGCTGCACCGCCATGGGCGATGCCATTCTGGCCGAGATCTGAGTTTTTCCATAACGCACAAAGGGGAACGACAGCCGTCGTTCCCCTTTTCGTCTGCACAAAAAAGAGCAGCTGTTCCCAGCTGCCCTTCCGTGATACAGTTTCTTACTTGGTGCCGTAGATGCGGTCGCCTGCGTCGCCCAGACCGGGAACGATATAGCCGTTCTCGTTCAGGTGGTCATCCTCTGCGCCGAGGTAGATATCCACATCGGGGTGTGCCTCGTGCAGGGCCTTGATGCCTTCGGGAGCGGCGATCAGGCCGATGAACTTGATGCGCTTTGCGCCATGCTTCTTGATCTGGGTGATGGCATCAATGGCGCTGCCGCCGGTAGCCAGCATCGGGTCCAGAACCAGAACGTCACGCTCTGCGATATCCTGCGGCAGCTTGCAGAAGTACTCCACAGGCTGCAGGGTCTCCTCGTCGCGGTACAGGCCGATGAAGCCCACCTTTGCAGCGGGCAGCAGGGTCAGCATACCGTCCAGCATACCCATGCCTGCGCGCAGGATGGGCACCAGAGCCAGCTTGCGGCCAGCCAGCACCTTGGTCTTTGCCATGGTGATGGGCGTCTCGATCTCCACCTCTTCCAGAGGCAGGTCACGGGTCGCTTCGTAGCACAGCAGGGTCGCGATCTCGCCAACGAGGTCACGGAACTCCTTGGTACCGGTCTGCTTGTTGCGCAGAATGCTCAGCTTGTGCTGCAGCAGCGGATGCTCAACGATCATCGGGGTCATAAAAACACGCTCCTTATTTTAAATAGATAACTCTATCGGGTCCAAGATTACGATTTAAAACAGCTCCGCATACGCTTCGCCATTGTCAGTGGAAATTTTATTTTTATATTTTGAGCATTCAAAAAATCTGCGGATTTTTTGAATGCTCTTTTTCACAGGAAGGGTCGTAACGAAAAGATTTATCTTCCCTTATGGCCTTTTTCGTGAAAATGCGTTTGGAGCGGCCCTGCGGTTGCGCAGCAATGAAAGCCCCAGTGGGTCTTTCAAGCAGGCGAGCGATCTGCGATAGCAGATGGAAGGGCTTTGCCCTGACAAGCGTCGGGGCCGCGACAAACGCGAAATCCAAAAAACATTTTTTCCTTGATTCATGGCCAGAGTAAAACGGCGGCCATTCCAATCGTCAAACCTAAGAATCAGCGGTTCTCCAATGCGGTCAGCTTGTCGATGCGGCGCTGATGGCGGCCGCCTTCAAACTCCGTATTCAGGAAGAGATCCACCAGCTGGCAGGCAAGGCCGGGGCCGACCACGCGGCCGCCCATACACAGGGCGTTGGCGTCGTTGTGGCGGCGGGTATACTCGCAGCTGAAGCTGTCAGAGCAGCAGCAGGCACGAATGCCCTTGATCTTGTTTGCTGCCATGCTGATGCCCACGCCGGTGCCACAGAACAGCAGTGCCTTGCTGCACTCGCCGCTCACAACTGCATCGCAGGCGGGCACGGCCATATCGGGGTAATCCACGCTGTCGGTGCTATGGGTGCCAAAATCGATGTATTCCAGCCCCAGCTCCTTCAGATGCGCCTTGACAGCTTCTTTCAGTTCAAATCCGCCGTGGTCAGCGGCCAGTGCAATGGGTTTTGCCATGGAAATGTTCCTTTCTCTCAGTCACGCAGGGTTTTATGCCTGCTCCTTGTTTTGGGCGGCATTGGCTGCAGCTTCTGCTGCAAGGCGCTCTGCGCGCTCCCGCTCGGCCTGACTCAGGCGGTGGTAGTCCGGCAGCAGAGCCTCCGGCAGCACAGCCTTTCCGGCTTCGGCCATCTGCTTTGCCACAAGGGCCACTGCAGCAGCACGCCCGCCGCGCAGGGCCGCAGGTGCCTGCAGCACGCCCGGCACACTGCCGTATTTATTATAGCACAGAGATGCGCCATCACCAACAAAAAACAGGGGCTTTTTGCAATTTTCTACAAAATCGGCCAGATCTGCCACCGCCCGGGCATCGTCTTCCAGCAGGCGGCTGTGGGTGGCAAGGTCGAACGCGGCACTGTATACCTGCGCACGGCGGGCATCCAGTGCGCACAGCACGGTGCCCTCGCCCGTGTGGGCTGCGGCCAGTGCTTCCAGCGTGGAGACCGGTGCGCACAGCGTTTCCCGCGGGAAGGCCAGACCCTTGACCGCCGCCAGACCGATGCGCAGCCCGGTAAAACTGCCGGGGCCTGCGTTGACACCGTACAAGTCAATATCTGCACAGGTCATGCCGCACATCTTCAGGCAGGTGTCGATCATGGGCATCAGCGTTTCGCTGTGGGTCATGCCTGCGTCCAGATACACCTCGTACAGCAGGCGGTCATCCTGCAAAAGAGCCACACCAGCCGTTTTGCCCGCTGTATCCACAGCTAAGATGTTCATAGCGTTACCCCCTCAATGGTGATCCTGCGGGTATTTTCGTCCACGCGCTGGATATCCACCCGGATGGGGTTTTCCAGTGCCAGCAGGTCTGCAAAGTTCTCGCTCCACTCTGCTGCCACAATGGCCCCCTGATCCAAATAATCGTAAAAGCCTGCAGCACACAGGTCGTTCTCAGTGGAAATACGGTACAGGTCAAAGTGCGCCAGCGGCTTTGGGCCGCGGTAGTAGTTCACAATGGCAAAGGTTGGGCTGGACACCGGGTCGGTGCAGCCAAGGCCCTCGGCAAGGCCCTCGGTAAAAGCGGTCTTGCCCGCGCCCAGCCCGCCGGTGAACGCAACCAGCGAACCCGGTGCCAGCACTGCGGCCATACGGGCACCCAGCGCCACCGTCTCGGCGCGGGAGTGGGTGATATATTCTGACATGAAGCTTACCTCATTTTATAAAGCAAAAGGGACGGCAGAATACTCTGCCGTCCTTTAGTATAATATACTTTGTGCAAAAGTGCAATGCCGTGTGTTGCTTACGCCGCCGCATCCACATCCGCTGCCGTGTAGGGGTTGGGCAGTGCAGCGCTTCGGTCTCCGCTGAGCATCGCATAGGATGCCGCCGCATGGGGCCGTCTGCCGCCCTGCTCGTTGTACCAGATGATATCATCGGTGCCGTAGATGCTCTTGGCATAGTCCACGGCCTGTTCCAGCGTTTCGCCCTCGATCATCCGGTTTACAGCGGCCCACAGCATACTGCGGGAATACACCGAGTAGACATTGTTCACATAGCCCATCACCGCCTTGGCACCGCCTGCCAGCAGGCCGTCTGCCATAGAGGTGTCCACATGGCCGTTCTTGCCGTAGAACTCGCAGGTCTCGCTGAGCACGATGCCATTGCCGCGGTAGGCACTGCGGAAGAAATCGCCGTTGACGGCATACATACCGTTCACCTTGACCACGCGGTGGGCCAGCAGGTCAAAGCCATAGCGCAGATCGCTCCAGAAATCCGATCTCTCGGTCAGCAGGATCAGCGGTTCCGTGGCGGTCTTTTTGAACAGCCAGCCGTATTCATAGGTGTAGTACGCGCCGTGGGTGCTCAGGATGCACAGGTCGTAACGGCCCATCCTGCGCAGGTCGGATACGGTAACGGTGGTATCCAGATCCGTCTGCAGGCCCACCGAATCCCAATAGGTCTGCATGTAGGCATAATACGGGTAGCGGGTGCTGTTGATCGTGTTGTCAAACGCATAATAGATCGCCGCCGTGCCCACCCGCTTGTTCTCTGCCAGCTCCTGCAGCTGGCTCTCGTCCAGCTCCGGCAGGGCTGCGGTGTTCTCCTCCTCCGGGTCGGTAAGCAAGATGCCGCCCAGCGCGCCGCAGCTGTAGGTAAAGCTGATCATGCCGTTTTCGGCATCGGTGTAGACAGATCCCTGCTTCACAAGGCCCTGTGCGGTCAGCGCATCCAGCTGCTGCAAAGCAGCATCTGTGCGCTCGTCCTCGGTCATCTGTGCATAGTCGCTGCCTCCGGTCAGTGCGGTCACAGCAGCATCTGCCTGCTGCATCTCGCGCACATCTGTGGCCGAAAGGCTCTGCTGCACAGCCGCCTGTTCTTCCGGCTGCTGTGCAAAAGCCGCTGTGGGCAGCGCTGTGAGCGCGAAAGCCAAAGCGCACAGTGCACACCCAAAACGGCGGAGCATATCGTGTTCCATTCCCATTTCCTCCGGGCATATCTGCCGCCCAATGCGGCACGCCGCCCTTTTCCAGCAGGCATCTTCCTGCCATTTTCTTTGCGCGGCAGGCGCTCTGCAAAGGAGCTTTCTGCTGCACCTTCATTGTAGATGGTGCGGTCTGCTTTGTCAAGCATTCGTGCGGATTTTGCAAAGCTGTCACACCCGGTGGATTGCAAACGGTGTGCAAGCTGTGTATAATAGGATAAACTGGGTTGGTATTGCCCGCTGCAGCGGCAAAACCCGGTGTGCATCTGGGAACGAAAGGTGGTGCTTTCTTGGAAAGCATTCGACAATATTTTAAACGAACGGATAAGATCTATCTGCTGCTGTGCATCTTCAGCAGCACCATGGCGGTGGTGGCTCTTGCCTCCTGGGCCGCAAAGCAGGGCAACGGTTTTGCCACGGACGAGATCACTGGTGCCATTACCGGCATCGGCGATTACCGCCGCGCGCTGGTGCAGGCCGGTGCGGCGGTGCTTGGCATCGTGATCGCGCTGCTGCTCTCCTGCATCGACTACCGCAGCCTTGTCAAGGTGTGGCCGGTGCATGTAGCCCTGACATGGGGTCTGGTGCTGCCCACGCTGTTCATCCGCAATGTGGCCATCGGCCCGCTGACCATCGGCTTCAACGCCGGTGACACCGACAACTACTCCTGGTACAAGCTGGGCGGCTTTACCTTCCAGCCCACGGAGCTGGCAAAGATCAGCTTTATCCTTACCTTTGCCATGCACCTGAACAATGTGCGCAGCCGCATCAACGAGCCAAAGGAGCTGGTAAAGCTTCTGCTGCATCTGGCCGTGCCCATCCTTATCATCCACATTCAGGGCGACGACGGCACCGCCATCATCTACGCCATCATCGGCTGCTGCATGATGTTTGCAGCGGGCCTGAGCTGGAAGTATATCATCGGTGCCATTTCGGCAGCAGCTGTGGCCGTGGCGGCGGCGTTTGCCTTTTTCAGCGATAAGATCGGCAAGGGCTACCAGTGGTACCGCATTCTGGCCGTTATCGACCCGGAGAATTCCACCGGCTGGGCACCCAACGAAGCCACCTGGAAAAACATCATCTACCAGCAGCAGCGCGGCGAGATTGCCATCGGCTCCGGCGGCATCTTCGGCAACGGCCTGTTCAGCGGCCGGTACTACAGCGTGCCCAATGCCCACAACGACTTTATTCTCAGCTGGCTGGGCAATGCCATTGGCTTTGTGGGCCTGTGCATCGTGCTGGGGGCACTGCTGGCACTGGTGATCAAGACCTTTGCCACCGGTGCGCGCAGCGAGGACCTGCTGGGCAGCTATATCTGCACCGGCATCGGCGGTGCTCTGATGGCGCAGATCGCAGTGAATGTGGGCATGAACCTGCGGGTGCTGCCGGTCATCGGCGTCACCCTGCCCTTCTATTCTGCGGGCGGCAGCTCGGTGCTGATGCTGTATATCTGCGTGGGGCTTGTGCTGTCGGTCTATATGCACAACACAAAGAGCCTGTTCGGGTAAGGCTCTGGCGCACCGGTCTGTCTGTTCATCGTTTTCCACCTCTGTGATCCGGTTTTTTCTGATATACCAGACAAAAAATGGTTCAACTCTCTTGCAATCCGCCTGTACACATGGTACAATTGTACAGAAGTTTGTAGTTTTATTGTGCAATAGGTGCAATAACTGTGTGGGAGAGTTTGGGGTTCTCCTGTTTTCATGTTATAGGATCAATGGAGTGAATCTAAGTATGACAACTGTAACCACTGCGCCAGAAGCGGAATACTGGCTGCAGACCGGTTGGATGGAGGAGCCCGGCGCAGAGCTTGGCATCCACAAGCCGATTACGATCGATCGTAAGACGAATCTTCACGAGCACCGCGCCTACTGGTGTGTGCGCCGTGCACAGGATATCTTCTTTTCTCTGCTGGCGCTGATCGCACTTTCCCCGCTGATGCTCCTCACCTGCATTGCAGTCTGGATCGACAGCCCGGGTGCAAGCCCGGTGTTCAGCCAGCTGCGGGTGGGCCGCAACGGCAAGCTGTTCCGGCTGTACAAGTTCCGTTCCATGTGCCCGAACGCTGAGAGCAAGCTCAACGATCTGCTGCAGGACAACGAGATGGACGGCCCGGTGTTCAAGATGAAGGACGATCCCCGCATCACCCGGGTGGGCCATTTCATCCGCAAGACCAGCATCGACGAGCTGCCTCAGCTGGTGAACATCCTCAAGGGCGATATGAGCATCGTGGGCCCGCGCCCGGCGCTGCCCCGTGAGGTGGCCCAGTACACGCCCTATGAATGGCAGCGGCTGTACGTGACACCGGGCCTTTCCTGCTACTGGCAGATCGCCCCGCACCGCAACCAGCTGAGCTTTGAGGAGTGGATGGCGCTGGATGTGAAGTATGTCAAGGAACGCAGCTTCCTGGTGGACTGGAAGATCATCTTTGCAACCTTCCGTGCGGTGCTGTTCGGCCACGGAGAATAATTCGGATTACAGATCGGCAAAGCCTGCGGGCTTTGCCGATTTTTTTACAGATAGCCTTCAGGAAACAAAAAACAGAGGAACGACGCGGGGTCGTCCCTCTGTTTTTGCTTAGATCATCAAATCACTTCAGCACAGCGCCCAGATTTGCACTGGTGACCATGCGTGCGTAGCGGCTCAGCCAGCCGGTTTTGATGTTGGGTTCGGGTGCAACATACTTTGCCTTGCGCTGGGCCAGGACTTCGTCGCTGACCTCCAGCGTGATGGAGGCATTGGGGATATCAATGTTGATGGTATCTCCCTCCTCGATCAGGCCGATGGGGCCGCCGGAAGCAGCCTCCGGGCTGACATGGCCGATGGCTGCGCCGCGGCTTGCGCCGGAGAAGCGGCCGTCGGTGATGAGGGCCACTGTCTTGTCCAGCTTCATGCCGGCCAGTGCGGAGGTGGGGTTCAGCATCTCACGCATACCGGGGCCGCCCTTGGGGCCTTCGTAGCGGATGACCACCACATCGCCCGGGACGATCTTACCCGCGTAGATGGAAGCAATGGCCTCGTCCTCGCTGTTGAACACGCGGGCCGGGCCGGAATGCTGCTGCATCTCGGGGGCCACGGCGCTGCGCTTGACCACACAGCCGTCCGGTGCAATGTTGCCCCACAGGATCTGCAGACCGCCGGTCTGGGAGTAGGGGTTGTCGATGGGACGGATGGCCTTGTCGTTCAGGATGTGTGCGCCCTTGATGTTCTCGCCCAGCGTCTTGCCGGTAACGGTGGGCACATCCAGATCCAGCAGGCCCTTCTTGGCCAGCTCTGCCTGCACGGCGGGGATGCCGCCTGCGGCGTACAGGTCCGGCATGTGGGTGGGGCCGGCCGGTGCCAGATGGCACAGGTTCGGGGTCTTGGCGCTGATCTCATTGAACAGCTTCAGGTCGATGGGCACACCAGCCTCATAAGCGATGGCCAGCAGGTGCAGCACGGTGTTGGTGGAGCAGCCCAGAGCCATATCGCAGGTCAGAGCGTTGCGGATGGAGCGCTCGTTGATGATCTGGCGTGCGGTGATGCCCTTCTTGACCATATCCATAATGGCCATACCGGCGTGCTTTGCCAGCTGCAGACGCTTGGAGTAGACGGCAGGAATGGTGCCGTTGCCGGGCAGTGCGATGCCGATGGCCTCGCACAGGCAGTTCATGCTGTTGGCGGTGTACATGCCGGAGCAGCTGCCGCAGCTGGGGCAGCAGTTGCAGGTGCAGTCTTCCAGCTGATCCTCGGTGATCATACCGGCCTTGTAGGCACCCACAGCCTCGAACATCTTGGAAAGGCTGACCTCTTCGCCGCCGTAGGTACCGGCCAGCATGGGGCCGCCGGAGCAGACCACAGCGGGCACATCCATGCGCACCGCTGCCATCACCATGCCGGGCACGATCTTATCGCAGTTGGGCACCAGCACCAGACCGTCCAGCTGGTGGGCCATGAGCATGGTCTCCACGCTGTCGCAGATCAGCTCACGGGATGCAAGGCTGTACTTCATGCCCACATGGCCCATGGCGATGCCGTCGCACACGCCAATGGAGGGGATCAGGATGGGCGTGCCGCCTGCCATCTCAACGCCGGCCTTGACGGCATCGGCGATCTTGTCCAGATTCATATGGCCGGGCACGATCTCGCTGTAGGCGCTCACCACGCCGATTAGCGGGCGCTCCAACTCTTCCTTGGTGTAGCCCAGTGCGTAGAACAGGCTTCGGTTCGGGGCGCGCTCCGAACCCTTGGTCACGTTGTCACTTCTCATTGTTTATTCCTCTTTTTCTTATAGCAAAAGACTCCCTCCCAAAGGAGGGAGCCTTTCTTAGTTTTAAAAGCAGCTTTTGGCTGAACTCCTTCCGTCATCGCTTGCGCGATGCCACCTCCCTCACGGAGGGAGGCTTCACGCTGCGGTCAGACAAAAGGCTCCCTCTTTGAGGGGGCTGTCGCCGCAGGCGACTGGGGGAGTTAATTACTTCTTCAGCCAGCTCATCATGCCGCGCAGCTCTGCGCCGACCTTCTCGATGGGCAGCTCTGCTTCCATGCGGCGCTTTGCCAGGAAGTGCACCTTGCGGCCGCCGTTGGGGCTCATCTCGGTCAGGAACTCGGAAGCGAAGGTGCCGTCCTGGATCTCGGTCAGAACCTTCTTCATTTCCTTGCGGGTCTCGGCGGTGATCAGGCGCTTGCCGGTGCGGTAGTCGCCGTACTCAGCGGTGTTGGAGATGGAGTAACGCATCTTGGAGAAGCCGCCCTCGTTGATCAGGTCAACGATCAGCTTCATCTCGTGGCAGGTCTCAAAGTATGCCATCTCGGGCTCGTAGCCAGCTTCCACCAGCGTATCGAAACCGGCGTGGATCAGCTCGGAAACGCCGCCGCACAGCACTGCCTGCTCACCGAACAGATCGGTCTCGGTCTCCTCCTTGAAGGTGGTCTGCAGGATGCCTGCACGGCCAGCGCCGATGCCGGAAGCGTATGCCAGAGCAATATCCTTAGCCTTGCCGGTGTAGTCCTGCTCCACGCAGATCAGAGAGGGGCAGCCCTCACCCTCGGTGTACAGGCGGCGGACGATGTGGCCGGGGCCCTTGGGAGCGATCATGATAACGTCCACATTCTTGGGAGCAGTGATGGTCTTGAAGTGGATGTTGAAGCCGTGTGCAAAGGCCAATGCCTTGCCCTCGGTCATGTAGGGAGCTACCTGCTTGTTGTAGATGTCAGCGCACAGCTCGTCGGGCACCAGCATCATGACAACGTCGCCGGCCTTGGCAGCTTCTTCCACTTCCATGACCTTGAAGTTCTCGTGAGTTGCTGCGAACTCAGAAGCCTTCTCCCAGTGAGCAGAGCCCTTGCGCAGGCCGACGACGACGTTCACGCCGCTCTCGGCCAGGTTCTCAGAATGTGCGTGGCCCTGGCTGCCGAAGCCGATGACAGCGACGGTCTTGCCGTCCAGCACGCCGAGGTTGCAGTCGGAATCGTAGTATTTCTTGATAGCCATGGTAGTTGTTCTCCTTTTTTGTTTTGTGTTTATTCAGTGGCTGATTGTAAACATTTTATTTTTTCGCTCACTGTGGAGCGGAAAAGCGAAGTTTTAACCCTCTCAGTCATCTCGCTTTGCTCGATGCCAGCTCCCCCGAGGGGGGAGCTTTTATCATACCTTCTCTTTTGATGATGCATAAAACCTCGCCCTTCGGGAGAGGTGGCACGGCGCAGCCGTGACGGAGAGGGTTCGTTCTTACTTTCTCTCCGGGCAGTGGGTTCCCGGCAGAGGCAGCTGTGCTTCGCGCACCTCCTGCGGAGGCTTCTGCATATGCTGATGCATCCCGCCGCGCTCCAGTGCGGTAACACCGGTGCGGCACTGCTCCAAAATTTTGTAATCTGTAAACATTTTCAGGAAGGCATCGATCTTATCCGGCTTGCCGATCAGCTCGAACACCATGCTGTCCGGCGAAAGGTCGATGATCTTGGCCTTGTAGATGCTGGCGATCTCCCGCAGCTCGCTGCGGTTGTGCACATCGGACGCCACCTTCAGCAGCAGCAGTTCCCGTTCCAGAGATTTTTCGCCGTCCAGCACGAACACCTGACGGGTAACTTCCAGCCGTTCGGTCTGCAGGATCAGCTGCTTGAGGGCCTTGTCATCGCTGGTAATGGTCACGGTGATGCGGCTGACTGCCGGGTCGTTGGTGGCCGAGACCGTCAGGCTGTCGATGTTGAAGCCGCGGCGGCAGAACAGGTTGGACACACGGGCCAGAACACCGCTCTGGTTGTCCACCAGCAGGCTGATGACCCTGCGCTTGTTGGATTCCATATTGCTGTGCCCTCCTTATTCCATGATGATATCGTTGATGTCGCCGCCGCCGGGGATCATGGGCAGCACCTTTTCGTCCTTATCGATGATGCACTCGATCCAAGTAGGGCCTTTCTGCTTCATTGCATCGGCAAAGGCAGTCTGGAACTCCGGCAGGTTAGTGCAGCGGTAGCCCTTCAGGCCAAAGCCGTCTGCCAGCTTGACGAAGTCCGTCTTGCGGTGGGGGTCGGTCTGGCTGTAGCGCTTTTCGTAGAAGGTGGTCTGCCACTGGCGCACCATGCCCAGCACCGAGTTGTTAAAGATCACAGTGATGATGGGCAGCTCATAGCTCACGGCGGTGCAGGCCTCGTTCAGGTTCATGTGGAAGGAGCCGTCGCCGGTAAACATGACCACCCGCTGGTCGCGGCCCAGAGCCATCTGTGCGCCAATGGCGGCACCGTAGCCAAAGCCCATGGTACCCAGACCGCCGCTGGTGATAAAGCCGCGGCTCTTGGCGTGGCGCAGGTACTGTGCCGCCCACATCTGGTGCTGGCCCACATCGGTCACATACACGGCTTCGGGGCCGCACTGGTTGCACACCTCGCCGATCACCTGATGGGGCATCAGGCGGGTGGGGTCGGACACCGGGTGGTAATCCTGTGCCTGCCACTCACGGATCATCTTCATCCAGTCGGGATGCTTCTTTTCCTCGATCTGCGGCAGCATGGCGTTCAGCACGTAAGCGGCATCGCCCACGATGGAAAGATCGACCTCCACATTCTTGCCCAGCTCACTGGGGTCGATGTCGATCTGGATGATGGTGGCGTTCTTTGCAAAGGTCTTGGGGTTCAGGGCCACACGGTCCGAGAAGCGGGTGCCCACCGCGATCAGCACGTCGCAGTCGGCCACGGCACGATTGGAGGTGTAACAGCCGTGCATACCCACCATGCCAATGTTCATCGGGTCGCCGTAGGGCACAACGCCTGCGGCCATCAGGGTGTAGGTGGCCGGGATCTCTGCCTTGTGCAGCAGATCACGCAGCGGCTGGCAGGAGGCTGCGCTGCGCACGCCGCCGCCAAAGTAGACCAGCGGTCGCTGGGCCGCATTGATAAGATCCGCTGCCCACTTGACCTGCTCTGCGTTGAAGGTGGTAACGGTGCGGATGGGCTCCGGCTTTTTGGGGGTGAACTCGCATACCGCCGCTGTCACGTCCTTGGGGATATCCACCAGCACCGGGCCCTTGCGGCCGCTCTGTGCAATACGGAAGGCAGAGCGCATGGTATCGGCCAGCTCTTCCACCCGGCGCACCGTGAAATTGTGCTTGGTGATGGGCATTGTGATGCCCTCAATGTAGGCTTCCTGAAAGCTGTCCCTCCCGATCCCGTCCGTGGTCACGTTGCCGGTAAAGGCTACCATGGGCACCGAGTCCATATAGGCCGTGGCAATGCCGGTGACCAGATTGGTGGCACCCGGGCCGCTGGTAGCCAGCACCACGCCGGTGCGGCCGGTCGCGCGGGCATAGCCGTCTGCCGCGTGGGCCGCGCCCTGTTCATGTGCCGTCAGCACATGGGTGATGCGGTCCGAATTTTTGTACAGTTCATCGTAAAGGTTCAGCACTGCGCCGCCGGGATAACCAAAAAGGGTGTCCACGCCCTGCTCGCAGAGGACCTCCACAAAAATCTGAGAACCATTCAACTGCATGGTGAGTTTCTCCTGTTTTCCTAACCTTTTTCCACTTTTTACACGTTCCCGGGGAGCTTCTTTTTAAAAGAAAAGGCCTTTGTCCCCTGTTATCAAGAGACAAAGACCTTGTGATCATCAAGCTCTCTGCGGTACCACTCTCGTTGGCGTGCTGTGCACACCCTCTCACGGGCTTCCAACAAAGCCCTGCACGGTAACGGCTGCAACCGGCGCTGCTTACAAGGGTTTTGCACCCGTTGGGCAGGCTGCTCCGGGATGATTTTCCGCACGAAGCACTGACTGCCTTGCACCAGACGGCAGCTCTCTGAACAGTGGGGATCGTGTGGTACTTTTTCCCATCTGCGCATTTGTTGATGTAAATTATACTATAAATCGGCCTTTTGTCAATCGACAATTTGTAACCTGAATCACCCCAAACATGAAGTTAATTGAACACCTCTTGCGCCATAGCACAATGCGCTGTATACTTCTGATATGCGCGCCTGCGCGTTTAATTTAAGACCAACTAGAGGACAGGAATATGAAATTGAGAGAATGGAATGCCCGGCTGCACGGGCTTGTTGTTTTCCGCAGCCTGCTGGACGACCCCGTTGTGGCAAAGCTTGTGGACCTGACCGACCGCATGGAAGCCGGTGCGCCCGGCTATGGCCCGGTGTGCGACGCTGTGGCCCAATTTGAAGCCGCACTGTTCGAGCACACCACCAACTGGGGCAGCTACCTCAGCGCCGCTGTGCTGGAAGCCGAGACCGTCTGCGTGCGTCAGGCTGCATCGGGCACCCTTGCCCCTGCACTGCAGACCGCGCTGGACAGTGAACTGGCTTTTCTGCAGGCTCTGTGCGGCCTGACGCTGGACGAGCTGCTGGCCGCTGCCGGTTCTGCCACAGGGCAGGCGCAGGAGCTGGCTTTCCTGCCCCGGTGGGAGACCTCCAGCATCGACCTGCCTGCCGCCTACGCCCAGCGCATGAGCGAGGTGGGAAAAAAGGGCTATGGCATGTTTGCCAAGCACCATGTGTTCACGGTGGAGAACGGCCATCTGGTGCCGGTGAAATACCCGGACCCCCAGCGCCTTTCCGAGCTGCCCGGCTACGAAAAGGAGCGGGAAAAGGTCATTGCCAACACCAAAGCCCTGCTGGCCGGAATGCCCGCCAACAATGTGCTGCTGTACGGCGATGCAGGCACCGGCAAGTCCAGTGCGGTGAAAGCCATTGCCAATGAGTTTGCTCCTGAAGGCCTGCGGCTGGTGGAAGTGAAGAAGAACCAGCTCTACCAGATCCCGGATCTGATGGACAAACTGGCCGCGAACCCGCTCAAATTCATCCTGTTCATCGACGACCTGAGCTTTACCGCCAACGACGACAACTTTGCCGCGCTCAAGGCCATTCTGGAGGGCAGCGTGGGCGGCCGGGCCAAGAACATTGCGGTATACGCCACCTCCAACCGCCGCCACCTTATTAAAGAAACACTGACCGACCGCACCGGCGACGACATCCATGAAGCCGATACCCGGCAGGAGCTGATGAGCCTTTCGGCCCGATTCGGCCTGACGGTCACTTTCCAGCGGCCGGAGAAGGCCCGGTTTGAGACCATTCTGGCCGAACTGGCAAAGCAGCACGGCATCGACATGCCGATGGATCAGCTGCTGGTCAAAGCCGAAGCCTTTGCCATCCGCGCCGGCGGCCGCAGTCCCCGCGTGGCAAAGCAGTTTATTGAGCAGTGCGAGGCGGGCGTGCAGAAGTAATTAGTTTGTCTTTATTTTAACATCAAAGTCTCTGACAAATCTTTCACAAAATACCGAGAAGTCGTGAATTTTTTCACCTTCTCGGCATTCTTTGTCTATTTTTTATTTATCGGTAAAAAGCCTTGCATTCTATTGAAATTCAGGCTATAATATGGCCAACATCAGCCAATTGAGCACTTCTGGAGGGCAACTATGGGCTTTTTAACGGGTAAGACCGCTATCATCACCGGCGCAGGCCGCGCCGTACTTTCCGATGGCAGCTGCGGCTCCATCGGCTATGGCATTGCCACCGCCTTTGCAAAAGAGGGCGCAAATCTGGTCATCACTGGCCGTAATGTGAAAAAACTGGAAGAGGCAAAAAACGAGCTGGAAGCCAAGTATGGCATCCGCGTTCTGCCGGTGCAGGCAGATGTGTGTGCAGGCACCGACAACGAAGCCACCGTGCAAAATGTCGTCAATCAGGCTGTGGATACCTTTGGCGGCATTCAAGTGCTGGTGAACAACGCACAGGCATCCGCTTCCGGCGTGCCGCTGGCAGAGCACACCACCGAGCAGTTTGATCTGGCCCTTTATTCCGGCCTGTACGCTGCATTTTACTATATGAAGGCCTGCTATCCCTATCTGGCCAAGTCCAAGGGCAGCGTGATCAACTTTGCATCCGGTGCAGGCTTGTTTGGCAACTTTGGCCAGTGCTCCTATGCTGCCGCCAAGGAGGGCATCCGCGGCCTGTCCCGCGTGGCCGCTACTGAGTGGGGCAAGGATGGCATCAATGTCAACGTGATCTGTCCGCTGGCCTGGACCGCCAAGCTGGAGCAGTTCCAGCAGGCATACCCGGATGCGTTCAAGGCCAACGTCAAGATGCCGCCCATGGGCCACTACGCCAACCCCGAGACCGAGATCGGCCGGGTATGCGTGCAGCTGGCCATGCCGGACTTCAAGTATCTGTCCGGAGAGACCCTCACGCTGGAGGGCGGCATGGGTCTGCGCCCGTAATTGCTGTTCTCATTCTTCCTCATACATGCAAAAGGGGCTGTGCCACTGGCACAGCCCCTTTTGTGTTTAGGCCTGATCATTCGCGCACGGCGATGCACTCGATCTCCAGCTTTGCGCCCTTGGGGATGGCGGCCACCTGCACGCAGCTGCGGGCAGGGAACGGCTCAGCAAAGGCCTTGGCATACACGGCATTCACAGCGGCAAAATCGTTGATATCGGCCAGAAAAATGACAGTTTTGACCACATTTGCCATGGAAAGGCCAGCCTCGGCCAGAATGGCCTTGAGGTTTGCAAGGCTCTGTGCAGCCTGCTCTTCAACCGTATCGGCCATCTTGCCGGTAGCAGGGTCTACCGGGATCTGGCCGGAAACAAACACCATATTGCCCAGATCGATCGCCTGGCTGTAAGGGCCGATGGCTGCGGGTGCGTTGGAAGTGGAAACGACTTTCATGATAAAACGTTCCTTTCTTTTTTCTTCTATTATACTCTTTCGCTCACAAGCTGGAAACCCTCTTTTGCAAGCTCTGCGCGGATCTGCTCGATCTGCTCGGCATCGCGGGTCTCAAGGGTGAGCTTGAGGAAGCAGCTGGAAATGGGCATGTTGGGATCGGAGCCATCGTGCTGCACCGACACCACATTGCTGCCGCAGCGGGACACGATCTCGGCCACCTTCTTGAGCTGGCCGGGCTTGTCCTCCAGCGCAATGGTCATGTTCGCCTTGCGGCCGCTCATGACCAGACCACGGGTGATCACGCGGTTGAGGATGTTCACATCGATGTTGCCGCCGGAGACGACGCAGGCCACCTTTTTGCCCTCGACCGGCAGCTTGTGGAACAGCACTGCAGCCACCGGCACGGCTCCGGCACCCTCGGCAACCAGCTTCTGGTTCTCCATCAGCGAGAGGATGGCGGCAGCGGTCTCATCCTCGCTCACGGTCACGATGTCGTCCACATATTGCTCACAGATCTGGTAGGTCAGCTCACCGGGAGTCTTGACCTGAATGCCGTCTGCAAAGGTAGAAACGGCTTTCAGGGTCTGGTACTTATGCTCGTGCAGGCTGCGGTACATGCTGGGTGCACCCTCGGCCTGTACGCCATAGACCTTCACCTCCGGGCGCAGACTCTTGATGGCAAAGGCCACGCCGGAGATCAGGCCGCCGCCGCCCACCGGCACAACGACCGCATCCACATCCGGCAGCTGATCCAGAATTTCCAGACCAATGGTTCCCTGCCCCGCGATGACCTGCTCATCGTCATAGGGGTGGATAAAAGTCATGCCGGTCTCTTCCTGCAGCTCCACAGCCTTGTCGTGGGCATCATCGTAGGTGCCGGGCACCAGACACACCTCTGCGCCCAGATTCTTGGTATTCTCCACCTTCATGATGGGGGCACCGTCCGGCATACAGACGATGCTCTTGATGCCGCGGCGGGTAGCAGCCAGTGCCACGCCCTGTGCGTGGTTGCCGGCAGAGCAGGCGATCACGCCCTTGGCGCTCTCCTCCTCGGAAAGCTGGCTGATCTTATAGTAAGCACCGCGCACCTTAAAGCTGCCGGTGGCCTGCAGGTTTTCGGTTTTCAGGTACAGCTGGCAGTCCTTGGAGAGCTTGGGTGCCTCGATGAGGTCGGTCTTGCGGGCAACATCCTTGAGCACAAAGGCTGCATGGTAGATCTTATCCAGAGTCAGCATGGTTTTCTCCCTCTATTTTTATCGTTCCCTGCTCTGCGGCTTTTCCGCTCTCAGAGCCTTTATTTCTGGCTTATTATGCATGTTTCTCAGTATAGGTTAGCAAAGTTGATTTGTCAAATGAATTTCCTTCACGCCTGAAACCTAAAAAGAGAACTGCCGCAGGCATACCGCCCACAGCAGTTCTCCGTGTTTTTGTGTTTTTAACGGCCGCGGCCACCGCCGCCGCCGTGGCTGCCGCCGCCGCCCATTCCACCGAACGAGCCGCCCCCAAAGGAGCCACCTCCGCGGGAGCCACCGAAGGACCCGCCGCCAAAGCCGCCGCCCATGGGAGGACGGGGCGGACGGCGGTTATTGTTCCGGGGCGGGCGGGGCCGGTCATTGCGGGGGCCGGGGCCATAGCCCGGGCCGTATCCGGGGCCGAAGCCGGGGCCCGGAGGGGGCGGCGGGCCGGGACGATAATGCCGACGGGCCGAGCCTGCCATGTAACCCCATGCGAAGGGGCCCCAGTTCCAGCCCACTGCATGGCCGATGGGTGCAATGAACACCCGGAACACGAACAGCACGATGATCAGCATCACCATCAGGGACATGAACAGGATCACGATGCCCAGAACGACATCCTCAAAGGTAGTGGGGCCGTCGTCCGGCTGGGCATAGCTGCCGTCGTCGTAGCTGCCATCGTCGTAGCTGCCATTGTTCAGATTTACCCCATAAACACTTGCAATGGTGTCGGCCACATTGTTGGCACAGGTGATTACTGCATCGCTGTAATCGCGGTTAACAAAATCACCTTCCATGGTCTGAGCGAGGGCACTGGCCTGACTTTCCAGCGTGGTGTTGCGGAAGCCGTCGCCGTAGGTCACGTAGTAATCGCCGTCCTCGTAGATGGGCGATTCCATCACCAGCAGGATCAGCACACCGTTGTTCTCGGAAGCCGAGCCGATGCCCCAGGCGTTGAAGGCCTGTGTTGCATAATCCTCAGTGGAATAATTACCCGTATAATCTACAGTCAGTACGTCGATCTGTGCTCCGTTGCAGCTGGACTGCAGCTGGTTGTTCAGATCAACGATGGTCTGGGTAGTGCTGTCGCTCAGGATGTTGGCATCATCCACCACACATTCGTCTTTGGGCAGGTCCGGCAGGCTGGCGGCGGCAAGGGCCGCCGGGCACAGGGCCGCTGCGCCCACCACAAGGGCCAGCACCAGAGCGCTTACGCGTTTTGCAAAATTTTTCATGCGAAGGGTTCAACCTCCTTTACACCGGCAATGGCTCCCAGCACGCTGGCCGGGAAGCCGCCGGTCTCTTTCTGGTAGTCGTAAACGGCATCGTTGTATTTCAGGGTGCCGATGATGGTAGCCGCACTGTTGAACTGGCCGTACTGGCCCTGCACCGCGCCCATCTTCATGGGGTCTGCGGCCTGCTCCTGCAGCTTTGCGTAGAGCTGATTGATCCGCGACCCCAGCACCTCGTTGGCCTGATACAGCGCATGCATCGTGCTGCCCTGATAATAGGGCAGCGAGGTGAGTGCCTGACTTTTGCCGCCGTTCTGCACGGCTTCCAGACAGGCGGTAAAATCGCTCAGCGCGCTCTGTGCGGCCTGCACCTCGGCACTGTCCGCTCCCAGCGTGCTGCTGGCGGTAGTGATGATGTTTGCCGCCGTGTTCATGCGGGTGGTCAGCTCCTCGTTGAGGTTATAGCCGTTGTCTGCCGCCACACCCACCGTGTACCATTTGCGGACTTCGTTGTACCGGCTGCGCAGCTTGGCGCTGCCAAAGCCCAAAAAGGCCGCCAGCATCACCACCACGCTCAGCGCCAGTGCAGCTGCGCGGGTGGAAAGGGCTGCGGGCAGCTTTGCTTCCAGCCCTGCCAGCTTCTGCTGCAGAGGTGTCAGCGGCACGGCCTGCTCCGGCTGCTTTTGTTCGCGGTAGCTGCCCGCGTCAAAACCGCCGGAAGTGCTGTTCTGTTTTTGCGAAAAATCTGCGTTTGCCATCTCAGCTCCGGATCTCCATCATTTTTGCTTTCAGTTCGTCCTCGATGCGGTTCAGCTCCTGCTCGGCGGCAGCGCGCTTTGCGCGGCCCTCGCTCTGGATCTTGTTCAGCTCGTCCAGCGTCTCGATCAGGCTCTTGTTGGTCTGCTGCAGGGTCTCGATGTCCACCACACCGCGCTGAGATTCCTTTGCGGTCTCGATGGTACCCATCTTCAGGGCCTCTGCGTTCTTCTTGAGCAGGTCGTTGGTCATGTCGGTCACGGCACGCTCGGCCTGCATGGCCTGCTGGCTGTGGGCCAGACCCAATGCCAGCACCATCTGGTTCTTCCACAGGGGGATGGTGTTGACGATGGTGGACTGGATCTTCTCTGCCATCATGGTGTCGTTGTTCTGCAAAAGGCGGATCTGCGGCCCCATCTGCAGGCTGATGTTGCGGGTCAGCTCCAGATCATAGAGCTTCTTCTCAAAGCGTTCGCACTGGTCGGCCAGATCACGAGCCGCCTGTGCATCCTCCGGCAGGCCGGAAACCTTGGCCTTATCCATGGCCTGCTGCAGCTCGTTTGCGCGCACATCGGCCAGCTTCTTTTTGCCGGCAAGGATATACATGCTCAGCTCCTTGAAGTAGGCCATGTTCAGATCATACATCTTATCCAGCATGGCGATGTCCTTGAGCAGCTGCACCTGATGGCCCTCCAGCATGGACTGGATCTTTTCCACGTTGGTCTCGGCCTTGTTGTACTTCATCTTCATGGCATCCAGCTGGTCGCCCTTCTTCTTGAAGAAGCCGAGGATGCCCTTTTTTTCTTCCTCGCCTGCATCAAAGCTCTTCAGCTCACCGATCAGGCTGGTGATCATATCGCCCACTTCGCCCAGATCCTTGGTGGACACCTTGGAGAGCGCAGCCTCGGAGAAATCGCCGATCTTCTTCTGACAGGCGGAGCCGTACTGCAGCACCTGCTGGCTGTTGGTAATGTCGATCTTTTCAGCAAACTGATCCACCATGGCCTGTTCTTCCGGGGTCAGGTTCACCTGCGGCTGCTCCGGTGCGGCAGCTTCCTGCTGGGCGGGTGCTGCCTTTTCCTCTTCTGCCGGGGTGGGGTCCAGCGTCAGGGTGGGTACTGCGGGTGCATCGAGGTCAAAGTTGAATGTATTATCAGCCATAAGAGATTCCTTCCTTTCCAAATACCATTTACCTTTTTTCTTAGCTCAGGCCCTGCCCTTTGAGCATGTTCTGCAGCACCGTGATATCTGCAGAAAGGTCCATGCTCTCGGCGGCGTACAGGGCATCCAGCTGGTTTTCAAACGCCGTGGCAATGGAAGCAGCATTGTGCTCCACCTCGGTACGGATGGCTGCGGCATTCTCGCCGCGCACGCCCTGCTTTGCCAGCTTTGCATACTGCTGCAGAACGTTCACCGCATCCGGCAGGTAATAGTTTGCGAACCTGCGCACCTGCTTTGCCTTTTCCGGGTTTGCTTCCACCGCTTCCACAATGGAGCGGCCCGCCTTTTCCATGCGGGTCATGGCGGCAGAGAGCTGCGGGTCCGGCAGCTGCTCGTTGAGGGTGTGCAGGGTATCCAGTTTCTGCTGAATGTCGGTCAGCATCGCGTCCACATCCTCCACACCGGTGTGGAAAGGCACTTCGTGCTCCACCACCCGGGGCGGGCAGACCTTCTGTGCCGCACCAAAGGCCACAAATGCACCGCCCAGCGCCGCCAGCAGCGCCCACAGCTTATACACCGGCAGTACCGCGCACAATACCAAAAAGACCAGTGCCATTGCATAAAATGGCAGAACGCTGGGCTTTCTGGTGCGGATGATCTTGCTCATGTTTCTTCTCCTTGTCCGGGGCATTGCCCCTTATGTTACCCATAATACCGCGCCCCGCGAAAAACGCAAGGCTTTCACGGATAATTTACAACCTGGCCATCATTTGTTGATCCACGGCAAGAGGGCCGCGCCCCAGATTTCGCGCAGCTTTTCCGGGCGGCAGGCAGCGTTTGCCGGGCTGGTGCTGGGCAGCTTTACCGCTGCAATGCCGGACACCGGCTGCAGATACTTTGTATAGATCCGGTATGCGGTGGCTCCGTTGCAGAATACTGCTTCGATGGGTGCCTTTGCCAGCAGAGCGGCAATATCATTCGGCACTGCATCCTTGATGGAAGCGTCCGCTGCGCCGGTGATGGTGCAGCGTTCCAGCGTGTCCCAGAGGGCCAGCCCATGGCGCAGGATGATCTGCTTTTTGGCTTCAATGTCCTCACGGGCAGGCACCGGCTCACCGGTCAGCGCGGCCATCATGGGCCAGAAGCGGTTCTGCGGGTGGCCGTAGTAAAAGGCCATCTCCCGGCTTTTGGGGCTGGGCCATGTGCCAAGGATCAGCGCCCGGCTGTGTTCGTTATACACCGGTTCAAAGCTCATTGTCCGCCTGCACTTTCAATTTTATCCCAAGGCGAGCCAAGGTCGCGGCCGGACGGCTCTGCTCTGGGGCCGTCGAACCACAGCTCATCGATCAGGTCGGCAAGGCCGTCCTCCCGCACATCGCCAATGATGCGGTCAGCGGCAGCCTTTGCGTCCGGCGTGCCGTTTGCCATGCAGCAGCCAAGGCCCGCTGCCTTCAGCATAGCCACATCGTTGGCAGAATCGCCTGCCGCCACGGCATCGGCCAGTGTCAGACCCATTTTTTCGCACAGGTCGGCAAGGCCCACGCCCTTGTCCATTCCACCGCGCACGATGTCGTAATAGCACAGGCCATCGGCATTCTGCGCGCCCACCTGCATCCAGTGCAGGCCCAGATGGCCGTACTTTGCCGCAAAATCTGCCACGTGCTCCGGCGGCACTGCCGCAAAAGCGGCGTGGGGCATGTCGATCAGGTGACGATCCTGATCTTCGCCATCCACGCAGTCCAGCCCGATGCTGTTCATCTGCTGGTAGCCCCTGTGCAGATATTCATACTCGCAGTAGGCGTAGCAGGCATCCCTGAAATTGAACTGCAGCGGATAGTTATAATCCTCGCAGAAATCCACCAGCGCGTACATTTCCTCAGCGGTGAGCGGGTGCTCGGCCACGATGCGGCCCTCGCGGTCCACCACACAGGCACCGTTGCAGGTGATGGCATAATCGAACCGGATGCCGCCCAGCTGGCCTTTGAGGTTGACGCACGGATACGCACGTCCGGTGCTGAGCACAAATCTGCCGCCTGCGGCCTGCAGCTTTTTGATGGCTTTTACCACCTTCTGACGCGGCTTGCTCTCGCCAAAGGGCACCAGTGTGTTGTCGTAATCGCTTGCCAGAATCTTATATTGCATTCTATTCTCCCCTATGGAACTGAGTTTTGTACCAGTATACCATACTTTTTTAAAATTGGGGTGCATTTGGGCATAAAAATAAGGCTACTGCACAGAATTCCATGCAATAGCCTTATTTTGTTTCACGATGCCGTTTTCTTTGCAGCTTCTTCTCGTGATCACGCAAACACGGCCACGACCACCTGCATTGCCACGCCGAGGAATGCGCCTGCACCCCATGTCAGGCCGGTGATGAACAGGTTCTGCTTCCACGAAGGATTGGTGCGCCACAGCACCGCAAGGCCCACGCCTGCACCGGTGCAAAGGCCCGCCACCAGACTGGAAAAGCGCAGAGCACCTTCCACATACAGCTGGGTCAGCAGCACGCTGGCGGCGCAGTTGGGGATCAGGCCCACCAGCGCAGCCACTACCGGCTGGAAGAAGCCCATGCTGCCCAGAAGGTCTGCAAACACATCTTCGCCCACGCCTTCCACGATCAGGCCGAACACCAGACTGAACGCAAAAATGAACACAAAGATCTCCAGCGTGTGGCGCAGGGCCGCTTTCCAGATGGGGGCGGGCTTGCCCTCTTCGTCGCTGTGCTCCTCGTGACAGTCCACCTCGTCGGCATGGCCGGTGTAGCCGCCGCGCAGCGATTTGGGCAGCACGCCGCGCAGCACAAAATCCAGCACAAAGCCCACCACAATGGCGTATACCACCTTGATGACCATGAGCACAGCCAGCTTATTCCAGTAGGCCGGCATGGATACCAGCAGCGGGATGGCTTCGTCGCTGGTGGCAAGGTAGACGGCCATCAGGGTGCCCAGTGTGATGACGCGGGAGGAGTAGAAGTTGGACGCAATGGCCGAAAAGCCACACTGCGGCACACAGCCCAGCACCGCGCCCGGAATCGCGCCCCAGCGCCCGCCGCCTGCCAGCAGTGCTTCAATGCGCTCACCGTGGCGGGTCTCGATATACTCGATCAGAAGATAAGCCAAAAACAGGAAGGGCAGCATCTTGGCGGTATCCACCAGAGATTCGCCCAGAACATCCAGAAACAGTTCCATATACACTCCTAAAAACGACCGTTCGTCGCTTCATTTTAGTAAATTGCAAATTGGTTGCATTTTTGAACAGGGATGATTATACACGATATTCTCTCCAATTGCAATATCAAAATGCAAATTAGTTGCAAATTTATATTATAGAACGCTGCAGCGCGTAAAAAGCACGATCTTAAATGGTCTCCGCTGATGCTCCGACCATTTTCAGCGGAATTATTATTTTATTTCGCAATTCTGGAAAATCTGCGGATTTTCCAGAATTGCCTTTTCACGGAAGGAGTCATGACCGAAAGCGGAAGCTGCCGCGCTGGTTTCCTGTGGAAACATTCGCGCGGCGGAGTTAACGTTCTGCCCGTAAGCACAAGCCTTTCCTCCACGCCCCCCGCCCATGAAAATGGGGTCCAGAAATGCCCGCAGGCGTTTCTGGACCCCAAAATCAAAAATATAATTTTCTTAGCTTATGCGCAAAGCAACGCGGAGCACATTTCAAATCGTCCCACACAGCAGGAGTCTGCGGTCTGTTTTACCCCTTCATCGGCACAAAGCCCACAAGGTCTTTTACCACCTCGCCGCCGATGATCAGGCCAGCCACCGAGGGTACAAAGGCATTGGAACCCGGCACCGAACGGCGCTGGGTGCACTTGCGCTGGGTGCCCGGAGGGCAGATGCAGTGATACTTGCAGCTGATGTCGTCATCCTCGATGGGGGTCATGGCAGGCTCCTTGGAGTAGACCACCTTCAGGTGCTTGATCCTGCGCTTGCGGCACTCGGTGCGCATCACCTTGGCCAGCGGGCAGACCGAGGTCTTGTAGATATCGGTCACTTCAAAGCGGGTCGGGTCCATCTTGTTGCCTGCGCCCATGGAGCAGATAATGGGAGTGCCCACCTCTTTGCACTTCATCACCAGCGCCAGCTTGCCGGTAACGGTGTCAATGGCATCCACCACATAGTCGTACTGGGTAAAGTCGAACTGGTCCTGTGTTTCCGGGCCAAAGAAGCACCGGTGGGTGGTCACCCTGATGTCCGGGTCAATGTCGTGGATGCGCTGCGCAGCCACATCTACCTTATATTGCCCTACCGTGCTGCGGGTGGCGATGATCTGGCGGTTGAGATTGGTCAGGCAGACCTTATCATCATCGATCAGATCCAGTGCCCCCACACCGCTGCGCGCCAGCGCTTCCACCGTGTAGCCGCCCACGCCGCCGATGCCGAACACCGCCACGCGGGAATTGTGCAGTTTTTCCATAGCTTCCGCGCCCAGCAGCAACTGCGTGCGGGAATACTGATTTTGCATTTTGTTCTCCTTGTTACTTTTCCACTCTCGTAATGGTGCCGCCGCCCAGCACGGTGTCGCCCTGATACAGCACCACGGCCTGACCGGGCGTAGGGGCGCGCTGGGGCTGGTCAAATTCCAGCCGGAAGCCGCACTCCGCCGGGTAGACGGTGGCGGCCTGCTCCACCTGATGGTACCGGGTGCGGGCTGTGACCCGCAGCGGCCCGGTCAGCTCCGGAATGGCGATCCAGTTCACCTCGTCCGCATACACGATGCGGTCGAACAGCATCTCCTCCGGCCCTACCGTGACGGTGTTTGCCTGCATGTCCTTGCCGCAGACGTACACAGGTGCCCCCATGGCAAGGCCCAGCCCCTTGCGCTGGCCAATGGTGTACCGCACCGCGCCGTTGTGGGTGCCCACCACCCTGCCGCTCTCGTCCAGAAAATCACCTGCTGGGTAGTGTTTGCCGGTGAAGTCCTCCATAAAGCGGGCATAGTCGCCATCCGGCACGAAGCAGATGTCCTGACTGTCGTGCTTGCGGGCATTGACGAATTTGTGCTGCTCCGCGATCTCGCGCACCTCAGTCTTGTGCAGGCCGCCCAGCGGCAGACGGATATGCGCCAGCTGCTCCTGAGTGAGGTTGTAGAGCACGTAGCTCTGGTCCTTGCCCTCGTCCAGCCCCTTTTTGAGCAGGAAACGGCCGGTGGCCTCGTCCTGCTCCACCCGGGCATAGTGGCCCGTGACCACATACTCCATGCCGTGTGCCCGGGCCCAGTCCAGCAGATGGCGGAACTTCATATATTTATTGCAGTCGATGCAGGGGTTCGGCGTGCCGCCCGCCTCATACACGCGGACGAATTTTTCAATGATCTGTTCCCGGAAGTCGGCCGTGAAATCCAGCACCTCGTACGGGATATCCATGGCATACGCCACCTCTGCCGCGTCCTCGATGTCCTTTTCCGAGCAGCAGGTGTGAAAGCCGGACTGTCCCAGCGTTTCGTTGCGGGTGAGCCGCATGGTGATGCCGGTGCAGTCATAGCCTGCCTGCTGCATGAGCCATGCCGCCACCGAGCTGTCCACGCCGCCGCTCATGGCAATGAGGGCACGCGGCTTTGAATCAGGGGTCTGTGTGGTCATAAGTTCTCCTTTGGTGCATTCAACACACTAAAACAGTAGTATAATAGTAACTCTGAAAAAAGAGCTTGTCAAGACGCATCGAGCTGCTGCACTGCGGCCAGCAGGGCTTGCCGCTCATTGGGATATTCTTCCCGGATCACACCGTCCAGCAGCGCTTCCAGCACTTTGCGGATGTCCGGCCCCGCCGGGATGCCTGCCGCCATCAGGTCGCGGCCATTCACAGCCAGCTGGCTGACGCGGCAGCACACGCCGTCCGCATCCAATCGTTCGGCCAATTCGGAAAGTGCAGCAAAATCAGCCGCGTGTTCCGGCTGCAGGGCTGTGCCCAGTGCTGCCAAACGCTGCACGGTACACAAGTTATATTTGCCCAGTAGTCGGCGGGCGTAGATGGTAAAGCCGGGTGTGACGGTAGTTTCTCTGAGGACCGTCCGCTGGGGTGGGACCCTGTTGCCGAAGGCAATAGGGCGGGCGATGGAATGGCCTGCAACGGCAACGACTGCCGCCTGCGGCGGAAACAAGGAGTTGCTGTTGGGGCAGCGGCCAGCAGGATGCGAGTGCTGCTCAAGGCACAAAGCATCCGCTGGGTGCCGCAACTCGAACTCGTGTCCGAAGAGAAAGCTACCGTCACACCCTCTGGCTTCCCGCACCAACACCGCCGCCTCTTCAATCAAGGCGTTGGAGCAGCGCAGGCGCTTGAGGGTGCGGCGGATGCCATCCTCGCCAAGGCTCAGCAGCAGCGCCGCCAGCCGGATGGGCAGGTTTTCCGCACCCGCCGGGCAGGCATCCACCACCGGCTTTGCCGCCGCCAGTGCCTCCGGTGAAAGCTCGGGCAAAACAACACCGAGTATTTTTTCGTCAAGATATGCCGCAGGGGCGGGTGCGCTCAGCAGCTTTGCAAGCTCTTCCTCGATGCGCTCCACCGATACACAGTCCAGATGGGCGCACAGCTCCTGTGCCGCCTGCGCCGTGGGCGGGTCGATGGCAAAGCCAAACCGGGCTGCGAAGCGGTACAGCCGCAGGATGCGCAGCGCGTCCTCGGTGAACCGCTGGCGGGGCACACCCACCGCCCGTACGATGCCGCTTTGCAGGTCGGCCTGCCCGCCAAAGGGGTCCACAAGGCCCTCTTTTTCATTGTAGGCCATGGCGTTGATGGTAAGATCCCGCCGGGCCAGATCCTCCCGCACATCCGGCACAAAGTGCACCTCGTCCGGGTGGCGGCCATCTGTGTAGGTGCCTTCTGTACGGAAGGTGGTGATCTCGTAAAGGGCACCGCTCTGCTTCACCGTTACCGTGCCGTGCTGCAGGCCGGTGGGGATGCACCGCTGCGCGCCGAACAGCTCCATCACCTGCTGCGGCAGAGCACTGGTGCACAGGTCCCAGTCGTGCGGTGTAAGGCCCAGCAGACTGTCCCGCACGCAGCCGCCCACCACGTAGGCTGCATAGCCCGCCCTGTGCAGGGTGTCCAGCAGCTCTGCCGCACCCTCGTCCATCCGGATGGTCATGGCTGTGCCTCCTCGTACTGCAGGGTGATGCTTTTGCCGTCAAAGCCGCACTCCGCCGCCGGGAAGATGCTCTGTGCCTGCGCGGCATATTCCTCCGGGTCGGTGATCATGGGGGAATAATGGGTCAGCCAAAGCCGCTTTGCTCTCGCCTGCGCGGCAAGGGATGCGCTCTGCCCAAAGGTGCTGTGCCCCCACTGACGGGCCTGGTCTTCCTGCTCCGGAAGGGCATAGGTGGCATCGCATATCAGCAGGTCTGCGTCATGCGCCGCCTGCAAATAATACGGGCAGGGGGCCGTATCGCCGGAAAATACCACGCTCAACCCCTTACGCGGGGCACCCAGCACCTGCGCAGGCTGCACCGTTCTGCCCTCCACGGCAACGCTCTGCCCTTTCTGCAGCAGCTTCCATTGCTGCACCGGCACCCCCAGCGCCTGGGCCTGCTCCGGCGAAAATTTGCCTGCACGGGGCAGCTCCAGCCGGTAGCCAAGGCTTTTTACCCGGTGCTTTGTGGCAAACGGCACCAGCCGCGCACCGGCAGGCCAGCCATCGCTCAGCGCATCCAGCGCCAGCGGCTGGCCCGGCATAAGCACCTGCGGCTTCACCGGATAGGGCAGCGGGCCGGTCAGTGCCCGCACCGCCGCCCAGATATCCGGCAGGCCCTCCGGACCCAGCAGCGCAAGCGGCCTTGTGCGGCCCTGCGCCCCCAGAGTCTGCAAAAGGCCCGGCAGACCAAAGATGTGGTCGCCATGGTAGTGGGTCAGGCAGATGGCATCTGCCCGCATCAGGTTCACGCCCGCACGGCGCGCTGCCGCCTGCGTGCCCTCGCCGCAGTCCCACAGCAGGCCGTGGCCGCCGCAGGCAGCAAACGCCGCCGAGAGTGCCCGGTCCGGCAGTGGCATGGTAGCCGCAGTGCCCAGCAGTGTGATGGTCAGCATAAAATCGTTCTCCCTGCACAGTAGATTTCGATATTTTATTGTACCACAGCCGTGCCGGTTGCACAATCGGTGCCTGCGGCGCATAGGATGGCCCAGCACAGCAAAAAGGGGGCAGCTGGATGAGACGCAAAAAAGGGGATCCTTTTTCCGGCAGGCCGCACAGCGGCCTTGGATGGGTGCTGCTGCTCGCCGCACTGGCCCTGTTTCTGCTAGCCGGTGCGCCCGGCTGCATGGCCCAGCGGATGGCGTGGTCTGCCCGGGGAACCATGATCTTTCTGCCCAGCGGGTTTTGAAAAAATGGGAGCATCCTGCTGCACAGAACACTCCCATTTTTCTTTTTATTTTCCATCCGAATAGGGCAGCTGGCCGGTCAGGGTCAGCGTTTCGGCAAGTTCGTCCTCCGAGCGGAACCGCCACGCCGCCGCTCCCACGGCCACATAGCAGGCATCGGCACGACCCTCCGGTGTAACGGCAAGGATCATCGTTTCACCGTCGCCCACCGCCGTTACCATGCCATCCGCACTCACAGTTGCCACGCCCGGATTGCTGCTGATCCATGTCATCGTTCCGTTTTTGGCGCCTGCAGCCTGCGCGGTCAGCTTCTGACTGGCTCCCACTGCCTGCAGCAGCATGGCGTTTTTGCTCATCTGCACCCGTCCGATCTCCGATGTAACCGTTACCATGCAGCGCAGCACCTGCCCGGCTGTGGTCAGTGCGCTGATGACGGCCTTGCCGGACCCCTGCGCCTTTACGGTACCGTTTGTGCTTACCGATGCCACCGCCGGGTTGCTGCTGATCCACTGCCGCACATAGGTAAACCCGCCTTTGTTCTGTTCCAGCTTCAGCTGTTTCGTCGGGGCAGGCTCCTGCTCTGTAATGGTAAGCGTCAGATCGCTGGTGTTCAGCACCAGGCGGCTGGCTGTGCTTTTGCGCACCGTGATGGTACAGGTGGTCTTTTCGCCGCGCTCATTGCGGGCCGTGACGGCCGCAGTGCCCTCGGCATGGCCGGTCACCTTGCCGGTGCCGTCCACCGATGCCACTGCCGGATCACTGGAAGTCCAGATCAGAAAGAAGTAGTCGTTGGGTGCCTGCACATTCAGGTAGGCCACCGGGGCCGGGTCTCCTTCGGTGATATCCAGCGTCAGTTCGGCAGTGTCCAATGTCATGCCGCTGTCCGGCAGCGGCTGCTCCTGCGCAGCATAGGCCGACAAGGCCCCGGCTGCAAACAGTTCTGCGCACAGCACCACTGCACAAACACACGCTTTGAACCCCTGCTTCATGGGCTTTGCCCTCCCCGCCTGCTTTGCTGCAAGATCCTTTAAATATTCCTGTCTCCGTATTATTTTACACGCAGTGCAAAACCGGGTCAAGTTTTTTGCCCATTCTGCCGGGCAGCTGAGCCTTATTTTGTGGAGAATAATAAAATCCGCTTTTCAATTTTGTACAAAACGCCGCCGCATCCGGCAAATCGGATGCGGCGGCGCTGTTCTGCTTTTAAATTTTCAGCTTAGTAGTTGATCTTTTTCAGCTCAAAGTAGCTCTGCGGATGTGCGCACACCGGGCACTTGAGCGGTGCGGACTTGCCGATATAGGTGTAGCCGCAGTTCCGGCACTGCCATACCTGCTGCTCCTCGCGGGCAAAGACCTTGTTGTTTTTCAGGTTTTCGGCCAGCGCACGGTAGCGTTCCTCGTGCTCCTTCTCGATCTGTGCCACCATGGTGAACAGTGCTGCGATCTGAGGGAAGCCCTCTTCTTTGGCCTCTTTGGCCATGCGGGGGTACATCTCGGTCCACTCGTCGTGCTCACCGCCTGCTGCCATGTCCAGACAAGTCAGGGTATCGGGGATCGCGCCGCCGCACAGCAGCTTGAACCAGATCTTTGCGTGCTCCTTCTCATTGCCGGCGGTCTCCTCAAAGATCGCGGCCAGCTGCTCGTAGCCTTCTTTTTTTGCCATGCTGGCAAAGAAGGTGTACTTGTTGCGTGCCTGGCTCTCGCCTGCAAACGCTTCCATCAGATTTTTCTCGGTTTTGGTACCCTTCAGTTCCATGATGCTCTCCTTTCAAAAACGGATCTTCTGTCAGGATCGACCGATCCCGGCTCTATCATTCAGCCCGGCGGTAATTTTTTCGCCTGCAGCTCAGGTTCTGAACAGAGTATACCATATTTTTTGATGGAAATCAAGAATAATTCCTATTTATTATGAGAATATTTCTCAGTTATGCTGCTTCAGTGCACACACAGCAATGCTCAGGGCGCTCCACGCTGCCTGATACATCAGCACCGTTGCCACCGAAAGCTCCCAGATGCTGCCTGCACTGGTGAGCAGCGCTGCAATGATAATGGAGAACAGCACCGAGACCATCTGTACCGTGGTGGCGCTGCTCTCGGCGTTCTGGGCCTGATCCGCAGCCTGCAGACCGCCGGTCAGGCTGGCAAACGCCTTGAGATGGATCATGCAGCAGGTGTCCTCCGGGTCTTCCGGTGCGGCCTTGATGGCGTTGCACTGCTCCTGATCCAGCACGGTGATCATGCCTTCCGGCAGGCGGTATGCTTCGGTAATGTGGTGTGCAGTCAGACTAGGGTCCTGGCATGTGACCAGCAGGCGGATGTTCTCCTTTTGCAGCACGGCAAGGCCGCGGGCCACATTGCGCCCGCCCACATATTTCAGCACGAACATAGCGTGCAGGTTGCCGGACACAGCCAGATACAAAATTTGCAGCTCGCCGTTCTTCGAGTGCTGCATCTCGTATTCCTCGTCCGGCAGCGGCACGCCCTCCTGCTCCAGATAGCGGCGGGTACCAATGAGGATGCGGTTGTTATCGCACCAGGCGGAAAAGCCCAGCCCATGGTGCTGCTCCAGATCCTTGACCGGGAACAGGATGTCTGTGCGTTCCTCAACGATCTGGCGGAACAGCCCCTTCAGGGTGCCGTGGCTCTCGTTCAGCACGCTGGCCGCGTACAGGATGGCGCGGTCGATGCGGCCGCCCTTGAAGATGCGGATATCCTCCAGCTGTGCGCTGTCGGCGGTGAACAGGTCGTCTGCATCGATCTGCAGCGTATCAATGCCGCCCAGCTGCTCAATGGCCTGCCAACCGGGCACGACTGCGCCCACAGCCGCAGCCGCACGCTGCAGCCGTAGCGAGGCAACGCCCGCGATCAGGGTAGAGGAAAGCGGTGCGCCCATGCACAGCACAGCTGCCATGGCAGCCGCCGCTTTGTTCCAGCCGGCACCTGCCAGCAGGAACAGCACGCCGCTGAGTAGGGCAACGCCCAGCAGGATGTACGAAACTTTGCGTGCACGGCGCTCGCTTGCGCGTTCGCTCAAGCTCTGCTCCACAAAGCCGTCAGCTTCCTTCATCGGGCGGCTCAGCAGCACCCAGGGGTCCTTCTGTTCCAGATCCCGTGCAAGGGCGCGCAGCAGGTCTTTGTCCTTGGCGCGGTAAGCGCCCTCGAACTCCACACCATTGGTCACCAGCTCATAGCCGCCCTTGACAGCAGCCAGCATCACCCGGCTGCCCAGCAGCGCAAGGAACAGCCCCAGCGCGGCCATGCCGCTGAGCAGCGAGATGCCGGTGGTGCCGCGGTAAACATTTGCGTTCAGCATGGCTGTGACCGCCTGCACCAGCGCTGCCACTGCGGCCAGCGCCGGCATCGTCTCGGAAGAAGACCGTCCGCGCAGGCCGTTCAGGCCGTCGCGCAGCACCGGGAAGCCCACGCACAGGCTTGCTGCCAGCAGCAGCAGGTTTGCAGCATAGAATGCCGCCGGGGCAGCATCCGGGTCCAGCGCCGCCATGGCGGGCAGCAGCCCATCCGATACCAAACCAAAATGCAGCAGCACCACAGCCAGAATGCCACCCAGCACGCAGCGCAGCGTCAGCTCTGCACTCATACGGTGCAGTTTATCCGCCGTAGCCTCCGGCTCGGTCAGCTCCGTTTCAGCATGTTCCTCCGGAGACACCGCGTCCTCCGCCTCAGCTTTCAGTTCCGGCTGTGGCGCAGCGGGTGCCTTCTCCGGTGCCTGCTGCGGCTCTTCACCGTCCAGCGGCAGCAGCGGCAGGCTCATGGTGTCCTCTTTTGCGGCAGGCTCCTCTGCCGGGGCCAAAGGTGCCTGCGGTGCGTCCTCGCTCTGCGCCTTGCCAAAGAAATCGGCCACCGGCTGCTTTTCCGGCTGCTCCGTTTTTTCCGGCTGCGGCACAGGTTCCGGCTGCAGCTCCGGTGCCGTCTCCTTTACCGCTGCAAACACAGCCGCGGGCAGCGGTGCACCGGACGGTTTCTTTTTGCTTTCAGCCGGTTCAGTTTCTGCTGCCGGGGCTGCTTCGGCCCTCGGTGCAGGCTTTTCCGGCTTCTGGTCGCTCAGGCCGTTGATCATCGCCTTGAGCTGTGCCATCTCCTGCTGCTCCTGCTCTTCCTGCGGCAGCAGCACCTCCGGCGCATTCTTGGGGTGCCGGAGAGGCTTTGCCGTGCTGTGCTGCTCTGCGGGTCTTGCCGCCGGGACAGCGCTCTGCCGGGGTGTTTCCGGCTTCACTGCCGCCGGGGGTTCCGCCGTTTGCGGTGCAGATTTTTCCTCCGGCTTTTTGGCGGGTGCTTCCGGCTGTGTATCCTCTGCTTCCTTCTCCAGAAAAGGCCACGGGGCCAGTTCCTGTTCCGGGTCTGCCTCCGGCTTCAGCATCAGTTCCAGATCCGCTTCCGGTTCCGGCTGCGCATCTTCACCCAGCCGCACCTCACCGGTGGGCATTTCCTGCGGCTGCTCTGCTGCAGCTTCGTCAGTCTCCTGCTTTTTCTTACCACGGCCAAACAGGCCAAACCGTTTCTGCGGCTTTTCCTCCGGCTGGTTTTCGTCCCTCCGGGTCATCTCCTCCGGGATATCCACCGCCGTGGTGCTGAAAAAGGAGCGGAACTTTTCATCCGGGGTCATTTCCCGGCCATTATTTTTATCTTTCGGCATTCTAGTCCCTCCTGTAATTCAAATTGAGGTTCCGGCCCGAATGCCGGATCATGCCTGCTGTGCTGCGCGCTGGGACTGGATCTCGTACAGAATAATGCCCGCAGCCACCGACACGTTGTAGCTGTCCACACCGGTGCCCGGTGCTGCCATATCCAACCGCACCACACCGTCGCACAGCTTTTTCACCAGCTGCGAAACACCGCTGCCCTCGCTGCCCAGCACCAGTGCAATGGGGCCGGTCAGGTTGTTCCTGCGCAGAGACACGCCGTCCATATCGGCGCAGTAGACGAACACACCCTGATCCTTCAGGCGGCGGATGGTCTCGCCGATGTTGGCCACACGAGCCACCGGCAGGCGTTCTGCGGCACCTGCGCTGGACTTGATGACGGTAGGCGTGACCGATGCGCCGCCGCGCTTTGGGATCACGATGCCATGCGCACCGCACAGCAGAGCACTGCGCATCACGGCACCCAGATTGTGCGGGTCTTCAATGCCATCGCTCAGCACCAGAAAAGGTGCCTCGCCCTTGTCCTTGGCTGCTGCCATCAGGTCGTCTACCGTCACGTATTCGATTTCGCTGGCAAATGCCGCCACACCCTGATGGCTCTCGGTGCCGGTCATCAGGCGCAGCTTGTTGGGGTGCACCCGCTTCACCGTGGCACCCGCTTCCTTTGCCAATGCGGTATAGTAAGCCGCCACGGCCGGAGCCATGCCCTCAGCAATGAGCACGGTGTCCACGCCGGAACCGCTTTTCAGCAGTTCGGTCACCGGATTTTTGCCATAAACAAGGCTCTCGTTCTTCTGCAGCGGCTCTTCCGGGCTGCGGCGCGGACGGCGCGGCTGGTTCTTTTCTTCCATGATGATTTTCTCCTTCCGTTGTATCACCGGAAGGTGCTGTGCACACCCTCCAAAAGGCACGCCGCACTCTGGGCCGCGCACCGGTATGATCTGAAGCTGATAACTCATTTTGAAGTATAGCATAAGCCGACCTTGTTTGCCAGCAAATTACCGTTTTTTATCCGCGTCCTGCAAAAGTTTTTCTGTTCGTGGTGCCGGAGACCGTTTCCGCTTTTTTGCAGAAATGTTCTGCCGCCCTGCATCAGCTTTACCCGGCTGCTGGGTAGATATCCCTCTGTTTTGCCGGAGAAAAAAGTTTTCCACAAAAACGCGGTATACAATCCGTAGAAGAGCGATTATTTTTCCACATGTTGAAAACCCTGTGGAGAAAGTTCAAAAGTCCAGCTTTAAAGCCTGTTTTGCCTGTGGAATTCCACACTTTCCACAAGGTTTTCCACTTTTTGGTTCGACCTTTTTTGATTTCCTGCGTACAATTTGTAGAATACAAGTCGGAAATATGACAATTTTTTGAACTGCATCCTGTCCGCTTTTGCCAAATTGCCCAATATCATTTTGACGAATGTGGATCTGTGTTGAAAATCCGTCCTTCATCAAGCTTTCTGTCTTTCGGCCGCTCGTTGCACATTATATGGAAATTTGTTGCATTCTATCGAATATACGCGCTTCTGGCAGTAACCCCCTGCACCCTGCCAGAAACAGAATCCCCGCATTGTTACAGGAAAAACACCGGTTTGGATTGATTTTGGCCGCTGTTTGGGGTATACTAATTCTGTAGGTTCGTTAAACCGTGCACAAAGCGGATATGAAACGAGCAAGACCCCAATGATTTTGTGGAGGTAATGAATAATGTTGGTAAATGCAACCGAAATGCTGATCAAAGCACGTGATGGCCACTACGGTGTGCCTCAGTTCAACATCAACAATCTGGAGTGGACCAAGTCCGTTCTGACCGCCTGCGAGGAAATGAAGAGCCCTGTGATTCTGGGTGTTTCCGAGGGTGCCGGCAAGTACATGACCGGTTTCAAGACCGTCGCTGCCATGGTCAGCGCAATGGTCGATTCCATGGGCATCACCGTTCCCGTTGCCCTGCATCTGGATCACGGCACCTATGAGGGCTGCAAGGCCTGCATCGAGGCCGGCTTCTCTTCCATCATGTTCGATGGCAGCCACTACTCCATCGAGGAGAATGTGGAAAAGACCAAGGAGCTGGTTGCTCTGGCACACGCTAAGGGCCTGAGCATCGAGGCCGAGGTCGGTTCCATCGGCGGTGTCGAGGACGGCGTTGTGGGTGCCGGCGAGATCGCAGACCCCGAGGAGTGCGCAAAGATCACTGCTCTGGGCATCGACTTCCTGGCTGCCGGCATCGGCAACATCCACGGTGTCTACCCGGCAAACTGGAAGGGTCTGGACTTCGAGGCTCTGGACCGCATCCACAAGGCCACCAATAACATCCCTCTGGTCCTGCACGGCGGCACCGGCATCCCCGACGAGATGATCGCAAAGGCAATCAGCCTGGGCGTTTCCAAGATCAACATCAACACCGAGTGCCAGCTGGTGTTTGCTGAGGCCACCCGCAAGTACATCGAAGAGGGCAAGGATCAGCAGGGCAAGGGCTTCGACCCCCGCAAGCTGCTGGCTCCCGGCGCAAAGGCCATCGAGGCCAAGTGCAAGGAGAAGATCGAGCTGTTCGGCTGCGCAGGCAAGGGCTAAGCAGAAGCTTGTATCGTAAGGGGAACTCCACCCAATAAATATGCGGCCCCGTCACGTTGAATGCTCAACGCGGCGGGGCCGTTTTTTCTACTTTTATTCAGAAATGCGGTAATGTCCGACGATGTCCGTTCGTCTTTCCAGAACGTCCTGCTCATAAGCCGTCTGCCATGGGTCATTGTGGTGAATGACATAGGGCACTCCGTTTTTATTTCGCCAGTCAGACACGATGCCGATATGTCTTTCAAAGATCACAATATCACCGCCCTGCCATTGTTCCGTTTCGGAAACATTGGTGGTCAGTTTGACCGTATTACGGGAGAAAAAGACCTTCAGGTTTCGCACCCTGCGAAAGTCTATATTTTTATCCGGCGCTGTAATTCCATATTCTTCTGGATGTTCCCGAATGTCCGTGTCTACCAGAGCCTGCAGATCATACCCTGCATTTTTCAGAGCATATGCTACCACATCAGTACAGACTCCATAGCCGTCGTCGGGATAACCGGTCTCATAATAGCGGCTTTTGTATTTTGGATGTGTACTCACATATGCCAGTGCGCCGTTCAGGATGTCTGTCTGGTCGTCTACACCGTCACCGTCTGCGTCTGCTGTGCTGTGCAGCTGCGGGATCTGGCCAGAAAATCTATCCTTCGGTCGGACAGCAGAAGTGTGCTGATAACGGCATAAAGTCAAAATGGTAAGAGCCGCCAGCAGAAACATCCCCACCGCCCTGACTGCAGATTTTCGCTCCACCTCATATTCCCCCTTTTGATAGACACGATCTCTCCGTGCCTTTTCGTGCACTGTACGCGCAATATGTAGCAAAAATTTCTGAAGCAGATCAAACAAGAAAAACGCCTCAGAATTTCTTCTGAAGCGTTTTTTGTTCAAGTCGGCGACTACCTATTTTCACGCGCCGTTTCCAGCGAACTATCTTCG
>OMEJ01000079.1_pt1 | contig 118729 bp, 111 predicted proteins | sample 1645361 | NCBI WGS metagenome assembly OMEJ01 (sample SAMEA103958156, study PRJEB25191) | human gut metagenome
GCCCCCCATGTCTGCCCGGTGGAGGATGGCTCCCACCGGTTTAACTCCGGACAGGCCCGGACTGCCCCGGAGCACCAGCATCTTCACCGCCGCCGAGGTCTCCTCCTGGGCACGCTGCACATCGTCCAGGTCGGTCATGGGCCGCAGCTGGAGGGCCTTCTCCTTGCCCTCTTGGGTGGCAGCACAGGCAGAGAGCTGCTCCAGCACCCGGGGCAGCTCCAGTGTGATCATGGATTTTTCAAACAGGTCGGTCATGGTTTCCTCCCGTTTCACATTCAAAGGATGCTTTATTTTCTCACATTTCATGCCATTTGACAAGTGGACGCAAAAAAGCCCGGGAAAGGCAGCTTTCCCGGGCTCTCTTTAGATATTATGTCATTTACCACAGTCCCGACTGGGCACCGGTCAGATCCGGAGTGCCCAACATGGTCTCCCAGTCACTCATGCGCAAAAAAGTTCCGTCCCATGCACTGCACCAATAGCTCATTTTGTGCCACTTCCCTGTGGTATCCTTGGCCAGCAGGGCCATATCTCCGTCCTGTTCCACCCGCATCCAGCGCTCTACCGGCGTCCAGTCTCCCGAAAGCTCTACCTCAATGTCCGCCTGCTGCCATTTCCAAACCACATCCGCAGGCAGGAAGGGAATGTTCCTGGGGCCCCCCACAAAGAACAGGAACAACAGCACAAAAGCGCACCGCTTGCCCAACTTAACCCACCACCGGGGTTTATGCCAGGCTATCGCCGCCTTTACCCGGGCTACCGCGCCGCACTCCCCGAAGGCCAGAGGTTCGCCCCACAGCATCTTTCCCGAGGCCAGCTCCACCAAAGTCTGGGCGTACTGTTTCCTCTGCTCTCCCTTCTCCAGATCCCGCAGAGTTTTTTCATCACAGGCCAGTTCCATATCCCGGCAGAAGTAGTAGTAGGCTGCCCACAAAATAGGATTCCACCACCAAGCTACCAGCACCAGATTGGCCCAGGACTTCATCCAGCTGTGGCGCATTCGCAGATGGTTCCACTCATGGCGCAGTACCAGCTCCCGCCGCTGGGGCGACAGCTCCGCCTGGAGGTAAATCATATCGTACCGTTTCCCCTCGATTTTTTCTCCGCCCTGGTACACAAAGCTGGTAGGCAGCCCCCGGCACAGCCGTACCGCTGTGTCCCGGTCCTCCTGGAGCCATTTCAGGCCGGAGTCTTTGGGGTCCAGTAGTTCCCCCTGCCGTCCCAAGGCTTTCAGCCTCCGGCTTCTGCGCCACATCCAAATGCTCAGCGCCGCGATGCCCGCCAGCCATACCAAAGTCACGGCCAGGACCATCCAGTCGGTCAGTTCTACCCACACCGCCTTGCCTCCCGGCAGAGCCATGACATACTCCCCCGTCCCCCGGTAGTCCACCGGGAGATAGGCTGGTAACTCATTTGCGGTTCTGCCGGTGGTGCGCGGGGTGATGAGATCCCGGAAGGTAACGGGCAGGATATGTACCCATCCCAGTACGCTGAACAGGTTGATCATCCCGGTACCATACCACCCCAGCATACCCAGCCACGTCCGCTGCCGGGCGGTCAGAAGCCGGAGCAGCACCGGGCGCAGCACCAGCATCCCGCCCAGCATCAGCCCGGCAACGATCCCCATGTTCCAAAGCATCAAAATGCCGCTCATCCAACCGTTCATACTCTTACACCTCCTGGGTGCTCCCATGGAGTTTCCTCCCAGTTACCACAGCCCCTGCTGAAAGCCGGTGAGGTCGGGCTCCTCCTCGAGATCGCCCCACAGCCCGTCGCCGTAAAATGTTTCCTTCCGCGGGTCCCACCGATAACGGCTTTCGTGCCAGATTCCCTGGGTATCCTGAGCCAGCATGGTCACCCAACCGTCCTGCTCTCCCCGAAGCCAACGCTCCGCCGGTATCCAGAACCGGGTCAGCTTCACCTCTACGTCTTCCTGCTGCCAGTACTGGATCATCTCCTGGGGCCGGTAGGGCATGTTCTTAGGCCCACCGACAAAGAACAGCAGTACCAGTATAAAGGCACACCATTTGCCCACTCTGACCCATTTCTTTGGCTTACGCCAGGCCACCGCCGCCTTCACACGGGGAATGGCGCCGCACTCCCCAAAGGCCAGGGGCTCGCTCCACAACATCTTCCCCGCCGCCAGCTCCACCAGGGTCTGAGCGTACTGCTTCCGCTGCTCCGATCCCTCCAGTTCCCGCAAGGTTTTCTCATCGCAGGCTAGTTCTAAATCCCGGCAGAAGTAGTAGTAGGCCACCCATACAATGGGGTTCCACCAGTACAGTACCAGGGTCACACAAGCCCATCCCTTCATCCAGCTATGGTGCAGCCGGAAGTGGTTTTGCTCGTGTCGCAGCACCAGCTCCCGCCGACGCGGGGACAATTCTTTCTGAAGATAAACCATATTGTACTTATATCCGTTGATTCGTTCCCCCAGCTCATACGCAAAGCTGGTTGGCAATCCCCGGCACAGGCGCACCGCAATAAGCCGTTCGTCCTTGCCCATGGGGAGCCCAGCCAACAGAGGGTCATCGGGCTCCAGAAGTTCCCCCTGCCGCCCCAGCGCTTTCAGCTGCTTGCTCTGACTCCACAGTCTCAAACACAGCAGCACCACGCCTACCAACCATATCAGCACCAAAGCAAGCAGCATTCCGTCGGTAAGGTCCACCCACAGGACCTTCCCCCACGGCAGGACAATGGCGTACTCCCCTGCCCCCCTATAAGTGCTGGGCAGATAGGCCGGAATCTCATTGCTGACTCCTGAGATGCTGGTGCGTGGAGTGATGAAGTCCCGGAAGGTAACCGGCAGCAGATGAAAGATACAAGTCAGTTGGAAAAAAGCGGGCCACGCCGCGGGATACCACACCAGAACACCCAGCCACGCCCGTTGCTGGGCTGTCAGGAGCCGGAGCAGCAGGGGCCGCAGCACCAGCATGGCACCCAGCAGCAGCCCCGCCGCAATTCCTATGTTACAGAACTCCAGAAGCAGGTCGGGGTTTATCCATCTGCCCATGATTTTCCTCCTTTCTGGCATACCGGTAGGCTTCTTGCTTTTTACCACAGCCCCTGCTGAAAGCCAGTGAGGTCGGGGGCCTCGTCCAGGGTCATCCATCGGTCGCTGGTCTTAAAATCTTTGTCCTGTTCGTCCCAGAGATAGCTGCTTTTATGCCAGGTCCCCTGAATGTCCTTGGCCAGCAGAATCACCGAACCGCGCCCATCCGCCCGCAACCAGCGCTCCTCAGGCGTCCAGCCGCTTGGCACCGTAACCTCCACAGCCTCCTGCTGCCAGTACCGGACCAGCTCCTGGGACAGGTAGGGGATGTCCCGGGGGCCTCCCACAAAGAACAGGAATACCAGCACACAGGCGCACCACTTACCCGCCTTTTCCCACCCGGTGGACTTATGCCAGGCCACCGCCGCCTTCACCCGGGGCACCGCATCGCACTCCCCAAAAGCCAGGGGAACATCCCACAGCATCTTTCCAGCTGCCAGCTCCACCAGGGTTTGGGCGTACTGTTTGCGCTCCTCCGGCCCCGCCAGATCACAAAGGGTCCTCTCGTCGCAGGCCAGCTCCAGGTCCCGGCAGAAGTAGTAGTAAGCCACCCACAAGATGGGGTTCCACCAGTATAAAATCAGCGCTATATTGGCCCACCCCTTCATCCAGCCGTGATACAGGCGGATGTGGTTCCACTCGTGGCGCAGCACCAGCTCCCGCCGCTGGGGCGGCAGCTCCTCCTGGAGGTAGATCATATTGTGCTTTTTCCCGTCGATTCGTTCTCCGTTCTGGTACACAAAGCTGGTGGGCAGCCCCCGGCACAGCCGTACTCCCACCGGCTCGTCATCTGGCTGCCGGGACAGGCTGCGCAGCAGCAGGGGGTCATCGTCCGCCAACAGCCGTCCCTGCCGCCCCAAAGTTTTCAACCTCCGGGTCCTCCGCCACAGCACAAATCCCAGTGCGGCGGCTCCGGCCAGCCAGACCAATACCAGCGCCAGCATCCTCTCGTCCGTCAGCTCCACCCAAAAGGCCTTGCCTCCCGGCAGGGTCAGGGCGTACTCCCCTGCTCCATCATAGCTCACCGGCAGATAGGCCGGGGTACTGCTGCCCATCTCTGTCCGAGGCGTGATCAGGTCCTGGAATGTAACAGGCAAAACATGCAGCCAGTTCATCAGAGAATACAGAAACCCCAGCGAGGCTCCATACCACCCCATCACGCCAAACCAAGCCCGCTGCTGGGCCGTCAGAACCTTTACCAATACAGGCCGCAGCACCAGCATACAGCCCAGAATCAGGCCTGCCGCAAGCCCCATGTTCCACACATTCAAAGCCACATTGATAAAAAACCATTCCATGGTCTCACTCCTCCCAGGTGCCCGGGTAGGCTGTATGTTTCTTTACCACAGCCCCTGCTGGAAGCCGGTGAGGTCGGGGGGCTCGGACAGAGTATACCAGCTGTCGCTGCCATGAAAACCTCGGTCCCGGGTTCGATAGATATACATCTGCTCATGCCAGATCCCCTGAGTATCCTTAGCCAGCAGGGTCACAAAGCCATCCTGATCTACTTTCATCCAGCGCTCCGCCGGCGTCCAGTCTCCAGGCACTTCCACTTCCACCGCCTCCTGCTGCCAGTACTGGACCAGCTCCTGGGGCAGGTAGGGAATGTTCTGGGGTCCGCCCACAAAGAATAGGAACACCAGGGCAAAGGCGCACCACTTGGCGTTTTTGACCCACTCCTTGGGCTCGTGCCAGGCCACCACCGCCTTCACCCGGGGAATGGCGTCACACTCCCCGAAGGCCAGGGGAACGTCCCACAGCATCTTCCCTGCCGCCAGCTCCACCAGGGTCTGGGCGTACTGTTTCCGCTCCTCCGACCCGGTCAGGTCGTCCAGGGTCTTTTCGTCGCAGGCCATCTCCAGATCCCGGCAGAAGAAGTAGTAGGCCACCCACAAAATAGGGTTCCACCAGAACAGGATCAGCAGCGCACTGGCCCAGCACTTCATCCAACTGTGGTGCAGGCGGATGTGGTTCCACTCATGGCGCAGCACCAGCACTCGCCGCTGGGGGGACAATTCCTCCTGGAGGTAGATCATGTTGTACCGCTTCCCGTTGATCTTTTCCCCATCCTGGTACACAAAGCTGGTGGGCAGCCCCCGGCACAGCCGCACCCCCACCGGCTTATCCTCTGGCCGCCGGGACAGGCTGCGGAACAGCAGCGGGTCGTCGTCGGCCAGCAACAGTCCCTGCCGTCCCAGGGCTTTCATCTGGTTGCTTCTGCGCGTCAGCCACAGCGTCAGGGCCACGACCACACCGATCCAGAGCAGGGCCAGGGCGATCACGATGCCGTCGCTGAACTCCACCCACACCGCCCTGCCTCCAGGCAGGGCCACGGCGTATTCCCCCGCGCCTTGGTAGTTTTCGGGCAAATAGGCTGGGATTTCACAGCTGCTGATCCCGGTGCGCGGTGTGATCAAATCCCGAAACGTGACCGGAAGAATATGGAGCCACCCCAGCAAGCCGAACATGGGCGCAAACCCAGTCCCGTACCACCCCAGCATCCCTAGCCAAGCCCGTTGCTGGGCCGTCAGGAGCTTACACAGTACCGGGCGCAGGATCAGCATGACGCCAAGCATCAGCCCGGCAGTCAGCCCCGCATTCCAGATATCAAACAGGAAATTCGCAAAGAACCACTTCATGGTCTCACTCCTCCCAGATGTGCCGGTCGATGAGCTCCTTCAGCTCCTCCGCCTCCTTGGCAGTGAGCCGCCGCCCGCTGAAAAAGGCGTTGAAGAGACTCAGCATCCCTCCCGCCTGGGTGAGCAGCTCGCTGCCCTGGTCCCGCAGCACCTCCTCCCGGGTGTACCGAGGGGTCACGGTGGCCTCGCGGTTCTCCGCCGCCCCCTTGTGGACCAGGCGGCGCAGAACGGTATAGGTGGTGCTCTTGCTCCAGCTCAGCCGCTCTTTGCAGGCGGCCACCAGCTGGGTGGAGTTAATAGGTGCCAGATCCCACAGCACTTCCATCAGCCGCAGCTCGCCATCGGTCAATTTTTCCATAATGTCACCTCCTTACAGATTATGGGTTTATCTAGATAAACCTCTTTCCCATTTGAAGTTTATCATGGTAAACCTTCGAAGTCAAGAAAAAGCGCGCTGCAAACTTGCAGCGCGCTTGCTTCAGACGGTGCGGGCGGCCTCGGTGCCCAATTTCCGGTAGACGGTAAAGTACATGGTGAGGATACAGGCCATACCTCCCAGCAGCTGGGATACCGCCTCGGCGGTGAATACGCCGGTGGTCCCCATCCAGATAGGCAGAATGACCGTGAGCGGCGCGTTGATAATGGCCTTGCGCAGCAGGGAGAAAAATACTGCCTGCTTGGAGCGGCCCAGGCTGACGAACACACCCTGGCCTGCCATCTGCAAAGACATGGGAATAAACAAGCAGAAGTAGATACGCAGGGCCGGGATGCCGTGCTGAATCACATCGGGTTCGTTGTTGAAAATCCGGATCAAAAATCCAGGGAACAGCATGGCAATGGCCCAGAAGGCTGCAGCATACAGCACGGTACCTGTCACGCTGAACCGGATGGACTGACGTACCCGCTCATATTTCTTCGCCCCGTAGTTGAATCCAGTCACCGGCTGTGCTCCGTTGGACAGGCCCTGTACCGGCATGGTGCACACCTCGCGCAGGGAGTTGATGATGGTCATGATACCCACGTACAGGTCGCCGCCGTAGGCCTGGAGGGTGGCGTTGCACACCACCTGCACCAGACTGTTGGTCAGATTCATGAAGAAACCAGACAGGCCCAGGGTAATAATCCGCTTCACCCGGCTGGCCTTCAGTTTCATGCACCCCAGACGAAGTTTTAAAATGGCCTTTGGGCCGGTGAGAAAACGCAGCACCCATACTGCGGAGCATCCCTGGGCAATCACGGTTGCCAAGGCAGCTCCCTTTACACCCAGATCTAACCCAAAGATAAAGATGGGGTCCAGTACGATGTTCACCACTGCTCCCAGACCTACTGTCATCATTCCTACCCGGCCAAAGCCCTGGGAGTTGATAAAGGGATTCATCCCCAGACCGATCATGACAAAGAGGGTACCCAGCAGATAGATGGTCATATAAGCGCTGGCGTAGGGGTAGGTGGCATCACTGGCGCCGAAGAGGTAGAGAACGGGGCGGCGCAGAGCCAGGAAAAACACCGTCACCGCCGTACCGAAGATCAAAAGCAGTGTAAAGGCATTTCCCATCACACACTCTGCCTCTTCATTGTCACCCCTGCCACGGTGGATAGAGCACAAAGGCGCGCCGCCAGTCCCGCAGAGATTGGCAAACCCCATGATAATGGAGATAATCGGTATCGTCAGACCCAGTCCCGTGAGGGCCAGATGGCCGGGCAGTCGCCCCAGATACATCCGGTCCACCACGCTGTACAGCACATTGATGAGCTGTGCGGCCGTCATAGGCAGCGCCAGCGACATAATGTTTTTTGAAATCTTGCCTTGGGAAAAGTCGTGGGTCTGCGCCATCCTCCCGGGCCTCCTTCCAGTTATCCCTTTTTTAACACGATTTTAACATTTTACACCCATCCTTTCCTTCCCGCAAGAGTAAAATCAAGCCGCCTGACCCTGCAAAGGGTCAGGCGGCTTCCATTTCATGCACATTCAGCTGTTGAGCAGCTCCAGAGTACAGGTCTTGGCGATGCTCTTGCGGATGGCGGCGCGCAGAGGCAGCACCGCCGTGGGGGTGACGCTCAGTTCATCGATACCCATGGCCAGGAAGGTAGGCAGCAGGCTCAGATCAGCGCCCAGCTCTCCGCAGATTCCGATCCAGATACCGGCCTGATGGGCGGCATCCGCGGTCATCTTCAAGGCCCGGAGCAGGGCGGGATGGTGGGGGTCAAAGAACTTGCCCAGGTCGTTGCACTGCCGGTCACAGGCCAGGGTGTACTGGGTCAGATCGTTGGTGCCCACGGAGAAAAAGTCTACCAGCTGGGCCAGCTCATCGGCGATAAATACCGCGGCGGGAGTCTCAATCATAATGCCGATCTCGGTATCCGGGTTGAAGGGGATTCCCTCGGCGGTAAGCTCGTCCATCACCCGCTGGCAGGCCCGGCGGCACTCCTTTACCTCCCACACACTGGCAATCATGGGGAACATGATGGCGATCTTCCCGTAGGCACTGGCCCGGTAGAGGGCACGCAGCTGGGTGCGGAACACCTCAGGCCGGTTGAGGCAAATGCGGATGGCCCGCAGACCCATGGCAGGGTTCTCCTCCTTGTGGAGATGGAAGTAGTCCACCTGCTTGTCCGCACCGATGTCCAGGGTACGGATGATCACCCGCTTGCCGTTCATAGCGGCGGCTACCTCTTTATAGGCCTGGAATTGCTCCTCCTCGGTGGGATAGTCCTCGCTGGCCAGATAGAGAAATTCCGAGCGGAACAGGCCGATGCCCTGGCCGTCGTTGGCCAGGACGGAGGCCACATCCTCGGGAGAGCCGATGTTGCAGTACACATTTACCTGCTTGCCGTCCAGAGTCACATCCTTCTGGCCCACCATACTGCGCATCAGCTCCCGGGTCTCCTCCTGCTTGGCGTGGCGCGCCTTCAGGGAGAGCAGCGTCTCCTCGTCGGGCTCCAGGATCACCTGGCCGGTCTCCCCTACAATATAGGCCTGCTTGCCATGAAAATCCTCGTTGAAGTCCTCCCCCAGGCCACACACGGCGGGGATGCCCATGGTGCGGGCCAGGATGGCGGTGTGGCTGTTGCCCGAGCCCTTTTGGGTGGCAATGGCCAGGATCTTTTTCTTATCCAGCTGGATGGTCTCGGAGGGTGCCAGATCGTCGGCACACAGGATGACGGGCACATCGGAGTCGATGCCTCCCTCCACCACCCCCATGAGGTTATTTAAAATGCGGCCGGTCACGTCCTTGATGTCGGCGGCACGAGCCTGCATGTAGGGGTCGTCCATGGATGCCAGCATAGCGGCAAACTCCTGCCCTGCCTGGTCCACGGCGTACTCGGCGTTGAATCCCTGGGCCAGCAGCTCATCCATGGCCCCGGTGTAGTCCTCGTCCTCCAAAAACATGGCGTGGGTCTCAAAGAGCACGGCCGCCTCGTCCCCGGCCTCTTCTCTGGCCTTCTCCGCCATATCGCTCAGCTGCTGGGCCGTGCGCTCTTTGGCCAGCTCCAGTCGGGCGCGCTCCTCCTGCTCATCTGCCCCGGTACGCATCTCCACCTGGGCGGCGGCGCGGTGATAGAAATAGATGGTCCCCTGCTCAATGCCCTTGGAGACCCCTTGCCCCTGAATGATCTTCATGTCTCGATCCCTTTCCATATCTTCTCAGAGGCGCCCGCTGTCTTTCTCCGGCAGCGGGCGCCTCTTTTCGTATATTCCTTACAGATTCTCCTTGAAGAACTGCTCCATGGCGGCGATGGCGGCCTCCTCAGAGGGGCCCTCGGCGGTGACGGTGATCTCGTCGCCGGTCTTGACGCCCAGGCCCATCAGCTTCATCAGCTGGGTGGCCTTTACGCTCTTGTCACCCTTGACCACCTGGATAGCGGTGTCAGCAAAGGGTTTTGCGGCCTTGACCAGCGCTCCGGCGGGACGGGCGTGGATGCCCAGGGGATCCTGAATCACATAGGTAAACTGCTTCATGGGTAAAACTTCCTTTCTATCATATACAATGGATTTTGAAACCGCTCAAACCGGCGCGGGCCAGTCCCTGCGGCGATCAGCACACGCTGGGTTCGGTGGAAAATACCCGCTGCACATGCATGGCCAGGTATCCCACCTCTGCCTCGTCCACCTGCCGTCCCAGGCTGCGCTCCAGCTGGCGGCAGATCTCCTGGGCAATGTCGAAGGCTTTGGGGCAGGACTGGCGCATGATGGTATTGACATCCATGCTCAGCTTCTCCCCTTTGATGAGGCGGGCGGCCATATATTTGATGTGGCTCATCAGGCGGTTATAGGACAGGGAGGACACATCGATGACCACGCCTGTCTCCTGCTGCACCAGGTCTACGCACTCCCGGATGATGGCGGCGGTCTGCATGGCCTGGGAGACCTGCATGGACTCCAGCGAGGAGTGAACGTGCAGGGCGATATAGCCCAGCTCGTCATCGCTGAAGACCACACCGGTCTGTTGGCGAATGAGTTCACCGCCCCGGGCAGCTACTTCGTACTCCTGGGGGAACAGAGCCTTGATGTCGGGGGTGAGAGGATTGCTGAGGGGGGTATTTTTTGAGATGCGCTGGGCGGCAAAGGCAATGTGGTCGGCCATGGGCACCAGGATGCTGGTGTCCACCTGACCAAAGGTCTTCCGGGCGTCCAGAATAATGCTGTTGGCGATGCTCAGGTAGATGGGATCGATGCGCTTGACCAGCTCCCGGGGGTTACCCCGGTCGCATTTCTGGGAGAGCTGGTACACCGTCACCTCTCCGGAGAAGTCCACCCGCTCTCCGGGCTTTCTTCCGAAGCCTGCTCCCTTCCCTACCACCAGGTTTTCCTGGCGGTCGTCCAGGTTCTGGGCCAGCACCGCGTTATGGTTGAGCACTTTTGTGATTCGATACATGCTTCTCTCATCCCCCCGTCCAGGTCAAGATTCGTAGATATCCAGGGCCAGCAGGTCCTCTCCCGGCTTGACGTGGCCGGCCTTAATGAGGCGCAGCTGCTGGTTGTCCTCCATAGTGGTAAACAGCACCGGCGAGGAGATGGAAGAGGCGTTCTCCCGGATATAGTCCAGATCGAACTCCAGGAGCTTATCGCCCTTCTTCACCTGGTCACCCTCCTGCACCAGGGCCTTGAAGCCCTGGCCCTTCAGGGCCACGGTATTGATGCCCACGTGGATGAGCATCTCTACCCCGTCCTCCAGCTCCAGGCCGATGGCGTGGTTGGTGTCAAAAACAAAGCTGATGGTAGCATCACAGGGAGCGGTGACCACACCCTCACAGGGCACCACAGTAGCGCCGTCGCCCATCATCTTCTCCGCAAAGGCCTCGTCAGGGGATGCGGTGATGGGGGCTGACTCCCCGTGGAAGGGGCTGCCGATGACGATGGTGCGCAGCAGAGCGCCGTGCTCCGGCTTAGCCTCCTGCTGGCTCTCGGGCTCGGCCTGGATGGCGGCCTGCTCCGCTCCGGCAGCACCGGAACGCAGGTAGTCCTCCAGGTTGGCCTTGATGATATTGACCTGAGGCCCATAGACCACCTGAACACCCTGCCCCTTCTGGATTACACCGGCCGCACCGGTAGATTTGAGCACCTGCTGGTCCACCTTGGATGCGTCATGGACAGTGCAGCGCAGGCGGGTGGCGCAGCAGTCCACATCGGAGATGTTGGCCGCGCCGCCCAAGCCCTGGGCGATGGCGGCGGACACCTGGTCCTCCCCGCCCTGCTCCTTGCGGGCGTTGTAGTCGGCCTTGGTGTACAGCTTGGTCTCCTGGTCGCCCTCCTCCCGTCCGGGAGTCTTGAAGTTAAACTTCTTAATGAGGAAGGAGAACACGAAGTAGTAGACCAGGAAGAATACAATGCCCAGGGGGATAATCAGCAACCAGCTGGTCTTTTCATTGCCCTGGAGGATACCAAAGAGGGCCAGGTCAATAAATCCGCCGGAGAAGGTCAGGCCCACGGTGATGTTGAGGATGTGGCAGAGCATATAGGCCAGGCCCGCAAACACGGAGCTGATGATAAACAGCACCGGGGCCACAAACAGGAAGGAGAACTCAAGAGGCTCGGTGATGCCGGTCAGGATGGAGGTGAGAGCGGCAGACAGGAGCAGGCCGCCCACCTGCTTTTTCCGTTCCGGCTTGGCACAGCGGTACATAGCCAGAGCCGCTCCGGGGAAACCGAAGATATACAGCACAAACTCACCGGTGAAACACCAGGTACCGGCCGTGGAGAAGTGGGTCACGGTGGGATCAGCCAGCTGGGCAAAGAAGATGTTCTGGGCTCCGGCCACCATGGTGCCCGCCACCTCCATGGTGCCGCCCACGGCGGTCTGCCAGAAGGGCAGATAGAACACGTGGTGCAGGCCGAAGGGAATGAGCAGGCGCTTGATCATGCCGAACAGGAAGGTGCCGAAGTAGCCCGAGCTGTACACCACCATACCCAGGGCGTTGATGCCCTCCTGAATGGGCTGCCAGACAAAGAACATCAGAATGCCTACCAGGGCAAAGACCAAGGTGCTGATGATGGGCACAAACCGGGTGCCGCCGAAGAAGGAGAGCACCTGGGGCAGCTGAATCTTATAAAAGCGGTTGTGCAGGGCAGCGACTCCCAGACCTACGATGATGCCGCCGAAGGCGCCCATCTGCAGGGATGTGATGCCCAGCACGGTAGCGGTGGAGCCCTCCAGCAGGTTTTCCACCCCGCCGGTCAGACTGATCATGGCGGAGATGCTGGAGTGCATCACCAAGAAGGAGACGGCAGCGGCCAGGGCGGCCACTTCCTTCTCCTGGCGGGCCATACCGATGGCCACGCCGATGGCGAAGATCAGGGGCAGGTTATCAAAGATCACGCCGCCGCACTTGCTCAAAACGGAGAAAATAAAGTACGGGACCGTGCCGGGACCCATCAGCCCCAGCAGGTTATAGGTGGCCAGGGTGGTCTCGTTGGTAAACGAGCTTCCCAGGCCCAGCAGCAGTCCTGCCACCGGCAGGATGGCGATGGGGAGCATAAAGGATCTGCCCACCCGCTGCAGCACGCCAAAAAACTTTTCCTTCATCGTGCAACCTCCTTATTCAAGCTCGCCGGCCAGTTGCTCAGATGAAAAAAGCACTAACCGACAACTATTACATTTTGTCTATGTAATAGCTAAGGTTAGTGCCTGACAGTACAGTAACACACCTATTTAACATGGATTCTGGCGGGAGTATAGCACACCCCTTCCTGCCTGTCAATCTACCCCTAAACATTTTCGCCCAAATAAACAATTATATACATTGTTTTTTGTGCGCAGTGCCGGTTTCTTTTGGCACTCACTGTTCCGGCGTCCCCATATCTTTCCCGGAAAAAGATTTGCTCCTCACCAAAAACAATGGTAAAATATAGGTCTCCAAACAAGCAAAGGAGGTAGCGACCGGTGTCAAACGCTGCATTTACCAAACTGATGATCGCCCAGGGACTCAAGCGGCTGCTGAAAACCACATCCTTTGTCAACGTCTCCGTGGGGGACATCGCCCGGGAGTGCAAAATTAGCCGCAACACCTTCTACTATCACTTCAAGGATAAGTATGATCTCATCTCCTGGATCTTTTATACCGAGATCACCTCCATCCTCAGCGATGACATCTCCCTGGGCCACTGGCGGGACAGCCTGCTTTCGCTGTGTAAGTACATGCAGGAAAACCGGGACTTCTATCTCAACGTCCTTGAGTTTCAGGGGCAGAACAGCTTTTCTGAGTGTCTGATGGACTTCTACCAGGGCCTGGTGGCCCACCTGCTCTTCCATGCCGACAGCCAGCCCGCCCTGTCCCAGGAACAGATCCGGATGGTCTCCCGCTTTTACGCCCACGGCATCACCGGCGTGCTGCTGGACTGGGCACACAACGGCATGACCGCCGACCCGGAACCCGCCGTCACCATGCTGGAAAAGCTTCTCTCCAGCGACACGGTCCATCAGATCTTATCTACCCAGCCCAAGTCTCATTCCGCCCCCTCTTTTTAGGACAGATTATTAAATCTGTCCTATTTTTGCGCATTTGTCTGATTTTGTATCTACTCAAGTTCGAACAAGAACCATAAAATAATCTTAATATATCTTAAGGCATGTCCAGGTGCATCGTCCACCCGGCAGCATCGGCGTGCCCTTTATCTTCTGCAAAGTAGGAGAAATTTGGAATGAAGATCGCCATTATGACAGACAGCAACAGCGGCATCACCGCCCAGGAGGCTCAGCAGCTGGGCGTTGCCCTTCTGCCCATGCCCATTCAGATCGACGGTCAGATGTACCTGGAGGGAATCGACCTGTTCCCTTCCGAGTTCTACGCCCGCCTGGCCCAGGGGGCCGATGTGTCCACCTCCCAGCCCTCCCCTGCCGACACCCTGGAACTGTGGGACAAGCTGTTAGAGGAGTATGACCAGCTGGTCTACATCCCCATGTCCAGCGGTCTGAGCGGCACCGCCGCCACCGCCGCCAGCCTGGCCTGCGACGATCCCTATGAGGGCCGGGTGTTTGTGGCTGACAACAAGCGCATCTCCGCCCCCCAGCGCCAGTCGGTGCTGGACGCTCTGGCTCTGCGGGAGCGGGGCAAGTCCGGCGCGGAGATCAAGCAGCGCCTGGAGAATGCCTCTCTCCACTCCCAGATCTACATCATGGTGGACACCCTCCACTATCTGAAAAAAGGCGGCCGGATCACGCCTACCGCTGCTCTGCTGGGCAGTGCATTGAACCTGAAACCCATCCTTCAGCTCCAGGCCGGCAAGCTGGACGCCTATAAGAAGGTACGGGGCACCAAGGCCGCCAAGACCGAGCTGGTCCATGCACTGGAGGCCAAACTCCCCTGCCTGGAGGGAGAGGGCAAGCTCATCGTCCAGACCGCCTACTCCGGCTCCGACGAGCTGGGTGCGGAGTGGAACGAATTCGTCCAGCAGGCTTTCCCCCAGTTCCAGGTCTACTCCACCGTGCTCCCCATGAGCATCGCCTGCCACACCGGTCCGGGCGCGCTGGGCGTGGCCTGCGTCCGGGAGCTGCCCGTCGACTAACCGAACATAGAAAAAAACCGCGGTTTCGTTGGAAACCGCGGTTTTTTCATGCTGTTTTCAGTGTCGCTTGGCCGCTTTCAGTCGAGCCAGAGCACGGGCCAGGGCGGCCTTGGAATTGTAATAGTCCCGCATGCTCAGCTTCTGGCGCAGGCGCTCCTCTGCCCGCTCCTTGGCAGCCTCGGCACGGGCCCAGTCGATCTCCTCGGGGCGCTCGGCGGAAAAAACCAGCACCATCACCCGGTCGGGCATGATCTCCGCCAGGCCCTGACTGACCACCGCCTCGTGCCACTCTCCGCCGGCGCGGTAGCGCAGCTCGCCCGGCTCCAGGGCGGTGACCGCCGGCTCATGGCCGGCCAACACCCCAAGGGAGCCGTCAATGGCGGGCACCGTCAGCTCCTGGGCCTCGCCGATAAAAAATTGCCGGTCCGGGGTCACGATCTCCAGGTGGAACTGCCGCTCCTCGGCCATGTTACAACACCCCCATGTCCTGAGCCTTCTTGCGCACCTCGTCCACGCTGCCCACCATGCTGAAGGCGGCCTCGGGCAGGTTATCCAGCTCGCCGCCGAGGATGGCCTCGAAGCTGCGCAGGGTGTCCTCCAGCTTTACGAAGCGGCCTTCCATGCCGGTAAAGGGCTCAGCCACCGAGAAGGGCTGGGAGAAGAACTGCTGGATACGGCGGGCACGCTCTACGGCCAGCTTGTCGTTCTCGCTCAGTTCCTCCATACCCAGGATGGCGATGATGTCCTGCAGCTCCCGGTAGCGCTGGAGCAGCTCCTGCACCGCACGGGCGGTCTTATAGTGCCGCTCGCCCACCACGTCGGGCTCCAGGATACGGGAGGTGGACTCCAGGGGGTCCACCGCCGGATAGATGCCCTGCTCCACGATCTTACGGGAAAGCACGGTGGTGGCGTCCAGGTGGGTGAAGGTGGTCGCCGGAGCGGGATCGGTCAGGTCGTCGGCGGGGACGTAGACCGCCTGCACCGAGGTAACGGCTCCGTTTTTCGTGGAGGTGATGCGCTCCTGGAGCGCGCCCATCTCGTTAGCCAGGGTAGGCTGGTAGCCCACGGCGGAGGGCATACGGCCCATCAGGGCGGACACCTCGCTGCCTGCCTGGACATAACGGAAGATGTTGTCGATAAACAGCAGCACGTCCTGGTGCTGCTGGTCCCGGAAATACTCGGCCATGGTCAGACCGGTGAGGGCCACACGCATACGGGCGCCGGGGGACTCATTCATCTGGCCAAAGACCAGAGCGGTCTTTTCAATGACCCCCGACTCATTCATCTCACGCCACAGGTCGCTGCCCTCACGGGTACGCTCGCCTACACCGGTGAAGATGGAGTAGCCGCCGTGCTGGGTGGCGATGTTGTGGATCAGCTCCTGAATGAGCACCGTTTTGCCTACGCCGGCGCCGCCGAACAGGCCGATCTTACCGCCGCGGGCGTAGGGAGCCAGTAGGTCGATGACCTTGATGCCCGTCTCAAAGATGTCCACCACGGGGCTCTGGTCGGCAAAGGGCGGAGCCTGACGGTGGATGGACCACCGCTCGGAGGTCTTGACCGCTCCCTTGCCGTCGATGGGCTCACCCAACACGTTAAACATCCGGCCCAGCACCGGCTTGCCCACGGGAACGGCAATGGGGCCGCCGGTGGAGATGACCTCCATGCCCCGGCCAATTCCTTCGCTGGGGGCCAGCATGAAGCAGCGGGCGGTTTCATGCCCGATATGCTGGGCCACTTCCATGACCCGCTTCTCCTCCCCCACCATCACATACAGGGCGTCCTGGATGGAGGGCAGAGCGTCGGCGGGAAATTCCACGTCAACTACAGGTCCTTGGACCTGAACAATTTTTCCTTTACGCTCCTGCAATTGCGCCACACACCTTTCTCTGTGTCCGTCTGCCCATCAGCGGGCGTTCCTGGCTCCGCCGGCCACCTCGGTGATCTCCTGGGTAATGGCTGCCTGGCGGGCCCGGTGATAGGTCAGGGACAGCTTTTTCAGCATGTCCTTGGCGTTGTCGCTGGCCGACTCCATGGCGGTCATCCGGGCGCTCTGCTCCGAGCAGTAGGACTCCACCAGAGCGCCGAAGATCATGCCCTGGATGTAATTGGGCACGATGTTGTCCAGCACCGCCTCCTCCGAGGGGATATAGCGGATCTCCTGCCGGTATTCCGGCTCGTCCTCCTTGTCCCATGGGAAGTCCTCCCGGACCAGAGGCAGCAGCTTTTGTTCCCGCACCTCCAGGCGCAGGGCGGAGACCATCTCGGTGTAAATGATGTACACCTCGTCCAGCTCCCGGCTGAGGAAACGTGCCACCACCTCGTCGGTGATCTCGCCAGCCCGGCGCATGGTGGGATTCTGGGCCACATAGTTAAAGTCTTCCTCAAAGGGAATGTCCCGGTTCTGGCAGTAGACCCGGCCCACAATGCCCACCAGGAACAGGGAGAGGTTCTTTTCCTCCTCCACCCTCTGCTGGGCTAATTTGAGCACATTATGGCTGTATGCGCCGGCCAGTCCTTTGTCACCGGTGACCACGATATAACCCACCTTCCGCGCCTGGGGCTCCACGTCGGGGCGCTGGTCGAAGAAATCGTGTTCCAGCTCCGGAGAGTGGTGGAGAATGTGGGCAATGGTTTTGAATATTTTTGTAAAGTAGGGGACGGTATTGTCCAGCCGCCCCTTGGCTTTGCGCAGATTGGCCGAGGAGATCAAATACATGGCGTTGGTGATCTTCAGGGTCTGCTCCACGCTTTTGATCCGGGTGCGGATCTCTTTGATTCCAGCCAACGGGCCTCGCCTTCCTTTCTCCCCTTAGCTCTGAGCCTGGGGCAGCTTTTCCTTCTTATAGTCCGCCAGAGCGGCACGGATGGTCTCCACCGCCACGCCGGACAGATTGCCGGTGCGCTGCACCTCGGCGGTGAGCTCCCAGTGCTCCAGCTCCATGCGCTTGGAGAAGTCCAGGGCAAACTCCCGCACCTGATCCAAAGGCACCTCGTCCAGCAAGCCGTTGGTGGCAATGTAAAGGAGAATTGCCTGCTGGCTCACCTTCATAGGCTGGTAGAGGGGCTGCTTGAGCAGCTCCAGCAGCCGTTTGCCGTGGTCCAGGGTCTTCTGGGTAGCCTGATCCAGGTCGGAGGAGAACTGGGTAAACACTTCCAGCTCCCGGAACCGGGCCAGATCGATACGCATGGTGCCCGCGGTACGCTTGATGGCCCGGGTCTGGGCCGCGCCGCCCACACGGGACACGGACAGTCCCACGTTCACTGCCGGCCGCTGTCCGGAGAAGAACAGGTCGGTCTCCAGGTAGATCTGGCCGTCGGTAATGGAGATGACGTTGGTGGGGATATAGGCGGACACGTCGCCCGCCTGGGTCTCAATGATGGGGATGGCGGTCATGGAACCGCCTCCATACTCCTCTGTCAGGCGGCAGGCCCGCTCCAGCAGGCGGGAGTGGAGGTAGAACACGTCGCCGGGGTAGGCCTCACGGCCGGGGGAGCGCTTGAGCAGCAGAGACAGGGCCCGGTAGGCCACGGCGTGCTTGCTCAGGTCATCGTAGACGATCAGCACGTCCCGTCCCTGTTCCATAAAATACTCTCCCATAGCCGCGCCGGCGTAGGGGGCGATATACTGCAAAGGAGCGGGATCGCTGGCGGTGGCCGAGACAATGATGGAGTATTCCATGGCCCCGTGCTTTTGCAGGGTGTCCCGCACATGGGCCACCGAGGAGGCCTTCTGGCCGATGGCCACGTAGATGCAGATCACATCCTGGTCCTTTTGGTTCAGGATGGTATCCACCGCGATGGCGGTCTTGCCGGTCTGGCGGTCGCCGATGAGCAGCTCACGCTGGCCCCGTCCGATAGGGATCATAGAGTCAATGGCCAAAATACCGGTCTGCAGAGGGACGTTGACCGCCTGGCGGGAAATAACGCCGCTGGCCTCCCGCTCGATGGGGCGGGTATCGGCAGCATGGATGGGACCTAAGCCGTCGATGGGACGGCCCATGGCGTCCACCACCCGGCCCAGCAAAGCCCGGCCTACCGGTACGTCAGCGGGGTGTCCGGTACGGGTGACCCGGCTTCCCTCGCCCAGGCCCTCTTCCCGGCCCAGCAGCACGCAGCCCACAGTCTCCCGGGACAGGTCCATGACCATACCCTTGACTCCGGTGTCAAATTCCACCAGCTCGCCATATACCGCCCGGTCCAGACCCCGTACAGTGGCGATGCCATCGCCCACCTCCAGCACCCGTCCGGTCTCACTGGTGTCCTGGCCCACCTGGAAGCCCTTCACGGTATCCCGCAGGCTTCCCATGAGCTCTTCCATACTCTCGCTGACCGAGGCGCCCTTCTCCAGGCCCTTGGCCAGCCGTTCCAGACGGCCCTTGACACTGCGGTCGTAGGTCACGCCCTGGACTTCCAGTACAAAGCCGCCCAGCAGTTCCGGGTCGATTTTTACCTGAAGGACCACCCGGTCCAGATTGCGCAGGCGGCACACCGCCCGGCGCACGTCGTCCAGCGCCGCCTGGTCCGGCTTGTGGGCGCAGGTCATCACACAAACGGCGCCGCCGTCGGCCGCCAGCTCCAACTGATGGACCTCCTCCAGAATGTCGGGGAACAGGTCCAGATGGCCCTCTTCCGCCAGCAGGCAGAGAAACGCCTGGAGAGGCTCCAGTCCGGCCAGCTGAGCAGCGGAGCGAATGAGCTCCTTTTTCTCCTCCACCTGTACCGCAGAGCTGGTGAGCACCTTCCACAGCTGCTCCTGTTCCAGCAGCTCCTGAGCTGCGCCGGTCAGTCCCATATTGTCGGTCTGGGCCAGATCATACAGGGCGGCGGCATAACGCTGAATCAGTTCTGTCATTTCTTTTCACCTGCCTCCGCCAGGAAATCATCCAGAATTGCCCGATCCGAATCGGAATCCAGGGCCTTCCGGGTCACCTTGGAGGCCGCCTCCATGGCCAGCTGGGCCACCTCACGCCGGGCAGTGCGCAGCATCTCGTCCCGCTCCGCCTGGGCGCGGGCCTTGGACTGCTCCCGGGTCCGGGTCGCGTCCTCCTGAGCCTGGGCCAGAATGGCCTGGTACTCCTTCTCACCACGGGTCTTGGCCTGGGCTAGAATACCGTTGGCCTCGCTGCGGGCCTGGGCCAGCCGGTCCTCATATTCTTGCTTGAGCTCATCGGCCTTCCGCTTCTCTCCCTTAGCCTCATCCAGAGTCTGCTGGATCAGGGCGGCCCGGTCATCCAGAACCTTATTGACCCGCCCAAACAGCAGCTTGCGCAGGATCACGTACAGGATCAGCAGATTGAGAACGGTGAGCGCAATGGTGGAAATTTGAAATTCCAACATGGCAGCTTTCCTCCTTCCGGTCTCAGCCCATGAACAAAATCAGCAGAGCAGTGATGAAACCAAAGATGGCGGTACCTTCCGCCAGAGCGCAGCCCAGCAGCAGGGCGCTGTTGATCTTACCGGAGGCCTCAGGCTGGCGGGCGATGGCCTCGCTGGCCTTACCGGTAGCAATTCCAATACCGATACCGGCGCCGATGCCGGTCATAACAGACATTCCGATCGCAAGCATTCCGATTTCCATGGTACAATTTCCTCCTTAAATTGGGAGCGGCGGCACGGAGCCGTTCACTCCTCGTCCTGAATTCCTTCGCCGGTAAACAGCGCGGTCAAAAATACAAAGACAACTGCCTGGATGGTGCCGTCAAACAGGTCAAAGTAGATGCTGAAGGGCACAGGCACCACCGCCGGGCAAATGAGCTTGATGAGCTCCATGATAATAAAAGCGCCCAAAATGTTGCCGAACAGTCGCATACACAGGGCCAGGGGCCGGATGATGATCTCCATCAGGTTGATGGGGAGCAGCAGGGGCATGGGCTTGGCAAACTGTTTGAGACCTCCCCGAAGTCCCCGGTACCGGAACTGGGCTCCGTAGATCAAAAACGCACTCATGACTGCCAGCGCCGCGGTGACGTTGATGTCCTTGGTGGGGGGCACCAGACCGAAGATGCCGATGATGTTGCTCAGCAGGATGTAGAGCGCGATGGTTCCCAAATAGGAAGCAAAGACCGCTCCATGCTTTCCGATGCTGCTGTCAGCAAAGTTATTTAAAAACTTCACCGCCTCTTCCAGGCCCACCTGAAGCTTGCTGGGGTTTTCCACCTTCAGGTTACTGGTCAGCAGCAGAGCCGCCAGAATCAGCACACCCATCACGATCCAGGACACCACCACAGATTCGGTAATGGGGATCCCTTTTCCTATGGGAATGGTAAACGCCGTGGGCGTTTGCAGCTCCTCCAGCAGCTTTTCTTTGATCTGTTCCAAATAACCACCTCCCGGATGATCCGGCGCGGCGTACCGCGCGTTACAAAACACCGTCCCTATTGTAAATCCTGCCGGTCTTTTTTGAGAAGTCTTTTTAAAGTAAAAAAAATGACTCTTCCCGCTCATCGCCCCGTTTTTTCGTCGTATTATCTATTTTTTCTCGCGCTTATTGTCTGTTTTTGTTTATTTTTGCCTCCATATTTGACATTACTGTGATAAATCCTTATAATAAATTTTAAAGAAACCCTGCCAGGTCCATTTCACATTCAACTGGTCTGCACTCTGCCTGCCTTGCGTGCGGACATTGCATTTTTTGGAGGGGTATCGGAATGAAATTTTATAGCTCGAAGACCATACGCCAGAAGATCCAGTCCCTGAGTCTGTTCCTGGTTCTGACGACTGCCGTGCTGGGGATGACCACCACTCTGGCCTTCTCTCTGCGCATGGAGTATGACAACCTGGACCGGAATCTGATGAACTCCGCCCTGGTGCTGGCCCAGTCCCCCGATGTAGCCGATGTGCTGGCCGGCCGCTCCGATGGCGAGGTGCTCACCGATTACCTCAACGGCACCATCTCCCGGGTTCAGGACATCGACGCCATCGTGGTGGCCGATACCTCCGGTACCATCGTGTACAGCCCGGACCCCTCTTATGTGGGTACTACATATCCCGATCTGGATAATCTGACGGTTCTCCATGGACAGGACAGCGAGGTCGATACCGGCGCGGGCATTTCCGGCGTAGAGCACCGGGCTCAGGCCGCCGTTCACGACACGGACGGCACCCTGCTTGGTTTTGTGTCGGTCGGCATCGGGGTGCGCAGCGTCAACCGGACGGTGATCGATACCGTAGCCTGCTTTTTGATTCTCTCGTTTATCGCCGCCAGCGTGGGTCTGGTCCTCTCCCGCCACCTCTCCTACTCCATTAAGGAGTCGCTCATGGGCTATGAACCGGATACCTTCCTGCGGATGTTCCACCAGCGCGAGGGCGTTTTGGACGCCCTGGAAGAAGGCATTCTGGCCATTGATACCGACTCCCGGATCGTCTATATGAATCAGGCCGGCCTGCGTATGGTCAATGCCAAAAACCTGGACGATGTGTTAGGCAAACCTCTGCATGACATCTACCCCGACTCCCACCTCTCCCGGCTGCTCACCACCGGCAAGTCGGAGTACAACGTGCATCTCTCCCATATCCCCGGCCTGCGCTCGGCCATCTCTGACCGGATGCCCATTTGGGAAAACGGCAAGATCATGGGCGCGGTGGCCATCTTCCGGGACCGCAGCGAGGCTACCTCCCTGGCGGAGGAGCTCACCGGCGTGCGCCATCTGGTGGAGGCCATGCGGGCCTACACCCACGAGTTTGTCAACAAGCTACATACCATCCTGGGCATGATCCAGCTGGGACAGACGGAAAAAGCAGAGCAGTACATCCTGGATATCTCTCAGGTCCACCATCAGTCGGTGAGCCGGGTGATGAACCAGATCCAGGACACCGCCGTAGCCGCCCTCCTGGTGGGCAAAACCAGCCGAGCCTCCGAACTGGGCATTCATCTGCATCTGGATCCCAAGAGCTCGCTGTCCGGCGACGAGCGGTTCCTCCCCTCCGGCGTGCTGGTGACCATTCTGGGTAACCTCATCGAAAACGCCACCGAGTGTCTCAACCGCTCCTCCTGGAAGCTGCGGGAGATCAACGTCAGCATCCGGGAAAAGGAGGACCATCTGCTCCTGTGCGTGGAAGATACCGGTCCCGGCATCGTACCCGAGCTGCTGCCCTACATCTTTGAGCCCAATGTCTCCACCAAGGGGAACGGCCATGGCATCGGCCTGGCCAGGATCAAGGAACTGGTGAACCTGTACCAGGGCGAGATCCGGGTGGAGAGCGAGCCGAAATCCGGTACGTCTTTCTTCCTCACCTTTTTTACTCAAGGGAGACGGAACTAATTCCCTCTCAATTAACTGGAGGCCTCTATGTACCAAACTGTGATTGTGGAGGATGACCCCACGATTTCTCTGCTCCACCGGACCTTTCTGGCCCGGGATAACCGCTTTGCATTGGCCCGCGCCTTTTCCAACGGCCACGAGGCCCTGGAGTGGCTACTCCATCATACGGCGGATCTCATCATTCTGGACGTCTATATGCCCCGCATGACCGGTCTGGAACTGCTGCGCACTCTCCGTATGGAGGGGATCGGCATCGATGTGATCATGGTCACCGCCGCCAACGACAGCAAGACAGTGGATGCTCTGCTGAAGCTGGGAGTCACCGACTATCTGGTCAAACCCTTTGCCGCCAGCCGCTTTCAGCAGGCCCTGGATACCTTCTGTCAGCACCGGGAAGCGGTCTCCCACGACAATGTGAGCCAGCAGGAACTGGACGCCCTCTTCCCCTCCGCAGCCCCCGCCGTTTCCATCCCCAAGGGCCTGCAGACCCGCACCCTGGACCGCATCCGCGCCTGTCTGCGCCAGATTCCTCAAGCTGGCGCCACCTGCGAGACCATTGCCGACTGCTCCGGCTTTTCCACTGTCACAGTACGGCGCTACCTTACCTATTTAGTAAGCCAAGGAGAAGCAGTCACCCAGGTCAACTACGACACCGGCGGCCGTCCCTGCATGCTCTACCGCCTCCCTCTCCCCTGATTCCTCAGCCCCGCTCCGGCGGGGCTTTTTTATGCTTGTTTTCCTTCTGTTTCTTCGATATAATGGATAAAACCTGACGGTTTCTTCCATTTCTCGACAGGAGTTGCCTATGATGAAGCGAACGTTTCTTCCTTTCTGCGTCCTGCTGCTCACCCTTCTGTCCGCCTGCGCTCCAGCCCCGGTTCAATCCTCATCGGATCCCCAGCACCCCCCCGCAGGTACTTTCTCCAACACCCCCGACAGCTCCCTGAGCTCATCGGAGACTCTCGCGCCTGCTCCCAGGCTGACCCAGGAAGATATGGACCAGGCCATCCAGCAGGTCATGGAAAACTACTCCGCCACCGCCCTCTCCGTGGCCGTGGTGGAGCGCGGCGAAGTGACACAGTGCGGCGCGTGGGGCTGGGCCGTGCAGGATCAGCGCCCTATGACCGCCGATACTGCGGTGCGCATCGCCTCCATCAGCAAAGTGGTTGAGGGAATGGCCGCTATGAAGCTCGCCCAGGACGGAGTTCTAGATCTGGACGCCCCTCTCAGCAGCTACTGGGGAGAACGCGTCCAAAATCCCTATTCCCTCCGGCAGCCCTCTCCTCGCTCCCTCATGACCCACAGCTCCACCTTGAAAGACCTGGAGATGACCCGTGGGCTGGACAGGCTGACAAGCATCCTCAGCCGCACCTCTTCCTGGCGTGATCGTGAGCCGGACCGTGCCGATAGCTGGGCATACAGCAATTTTGGCATGTGCATCTTCGGCACTACCCTGGAGCTGGCCAGCGGACAACTGCTGGATGACTATCTCCAGGCCCAGTTCTTCGCCCCCCTGGATATCAACGCCTCCTTCCATGCCGCCCGTTTAAGCCCGGAGCAGCTGGCCAATCTGTATGAGCCCAAAGGAGTGCTGTGCCGCAGCATCCAGACCCAAATCAGCCAGCCTGTTCCCACTGAGATCGGTATGGGCGCCACCTACTATGCCGGCGGTCTGACCATCAGCGCCCGGGATATGGCCAAGCTGCTGGCCGTGCTGTGCGGCGATGGGACCTATCAGGGGACCCAGTATCTTCTCCCCCAGACGGTGGCAGCCATGGAGACGTCCCAATTCACCGTATCCAACGGAGAATATACCCCCTTCCAGCAGTGCCTGGTGCTGCGCCGTCAGGACGGCCTGTGGGGCCAGTCCCAGCTGTGCTACCACACAGGCAGCGGATATGGGGTCTATTCCCTTATGTCCTACAATCCGGAAACCGGAAACGGCGTGGTGGTCATCACCACCGGCGTCTACTGGAATGTCAATGAACATGGTCTGTACGCCCTGTGCTCTGACCTGAGCGAAGCCCTCTACCAAAGAATGGAGACCGCCCTATGAAACGACTGCTTGCTCTGCTGCTTGGCCTGACTCTGCTGTCCGGCTGTGCCTCCCAATCTCAGCCTGTGGACCAAAACTCCTCCACTCCAACCTCTTCACAGTCTCAACCCACTCCTGCCGCTCCGGAGCCCACCGTAGCCCATCTGATGGTAGCAGGCGACATTATGAGCCACATGCCCATCACCAAGAACGCCTATGTGGCCCAGGAGGACCGCTACGATTATGGCCACATGCTCCAGTTCGCTGCCCGGCAGCTCTCTGCCGCTGACTATGCGGTGGGCAATCTGGAGACCACCCTGGCCGGCGGCCCCAACTACTCGGGCTACCCTGCCTTTAACTCCCCCGATGCTCTGGCCTATGACGCCAAGGCCGCCGGATTCGATCTGTTGTCCACCGCCAACAACCACTGCCGGGACAAAGGGCTGGACGGACTGTACCGCACTCTGGACGTGCTGGACGAGGCCGGACTGGCCCATGTGGGCACCTACCGCTCCCAAGTGGAGCGGGATGAGAACAGCGGCATCTACGTAGCCGATGTGGGCGGTATTTCGGTGGCCTTCCTCTCCTATACTTATGGGCTCAACGGCTTCCAGCTCAACTCAGATACCATGTATGCCGCCAATCTGTTCAATCTGGACTACTACACCACCCTCTCTCAGCCAAACAAGGCCCTGATGGAGACCGACCTGGCCGCCGCCCGAGCGTTGGACACCGATTTGATTGCGGTGATGATCCACTGGGGCGTGGAATATCAGAACACGCAGAACAGCTACCAGGAGTCTCTGGCGGAGTTTTTGGTGGGACAGGGCGCCGATCTGGTGCTGGGCGGACATCCCCATGTGCTCCAGCCCTATGAGACGGTTACTGCCGCCGGCTGGGATGGGACAGAGCGCCAGGGCTTTGTGTGCTATTCTCTGGGGAATTTTCTCTCCAACCAGCAGGAGCTGGAGACCAAGACCACAGCCATTCTGGACCTGGAGCTGACCAAGAATACCCAGGGTGAGACCACCGTCACCGGGGTAAGCTACACTCCCTACTATATGATCCATCGGGACGGTGCTCCGGTGGGCCAGCGGCGCTACTTGGTCAACATCCACGAGGCCATGGCCGAATATGAGGCCGGTACCTCGTCCATCGTCAGCGCCTCCGCCTACCAGGAGCTGCAAGATGCTCTTGCCCACTGTCACCAGATTCTCGGCTCTGCGGACGATTCCACGCTTTCTTGAAAGAAAGCGTGGCAAAGAACTTTCTGCGAAACTTCGTTTTGCCTCCACAAAGTTAAGAAGATGCCTCGTGGATTGGTTTTGCTCCGTTTATAGAAAGAAAAAACAGATCGCTCCCCGAAACGGGGAGCGATCTGTTTTTTTAAAGGCTTCTTCCCTTTTCTTACAGAGCAGAGGGAATGTGGATAACGCCCATGGGGCATTCCTTGACGCACAGCTGGCAGCCCTTACACTTCTCCTGGTCGATGTAGGCCACATTGTTCTCCACCTTGATGGCGTCAAAATGACACACCTTGGTGCACTTCATGCAGCCAATACAACCAGCGGTACAGGCCTTGCGGGTCTGAGCGCCCTTATCCTTGTTCTGGCAGGCAACCACAGGCTTACGCTTGTGCTCGGGAATCACGCTGATCACGTGGTTGGGGCAGGCAGCCGCACAGGCGCCGCAGCCGGTGCACTTCTCCCGGTCCACCTTGGCGATACCGTCCACGATGTGGATGGCGTCGAAGGCACAGGCGCGGGTACAATCACCGTAGCCCAGGCAGCCGTACTGGCACATACCGTCGCCGCCGTACAGGCCCTTGACGGCCTGGCAGCTCTGGATGCCCTCAAACTCATACTTCTTGGAGGTCTTGTCGCAGGTGCCGGAGCAAGCCACGACCGCCTTCATGGGAACAGAGGCCTCAGCCTGCACACCCATGATCTCCGCGATAGCAGCCACAGACTTGGCGCCGCCGGGAGTACACTTGTTGATGGCATTGCCATTTTCCACGATGCTCTTGGCATAGTCGGCACAGCCGGCGCAGCCACAGGCGCCGCAGTTAGCGCCGGCCAGAACAGCGGTGATCTTCTCAACACGCTCGTCCACAGGAACATACATGAAAATGGAGGCAGCCACCAGAATAATCGCGCCGATCAGGCCAATGACCGTGACCAGGACGATTGCCATAAGAATCGGATTCATACTCTTCTCTCCCTCCTAATCAAGCACCGAAGATGGACTCGATGATACCGCCGAAGCCCATGAAGGACAGGGAGGTCACCGCGGCAGCCACCAGGGTGATGGGCAGACCCTCAAAGCACTTGGGGGTTACAGCCTCTTCCACCTTGCGGCGCACACCGGAGAACAGAACCATGGCCACCAGGAAGCCCAGGCCGGCGCCGGCAGCACACACGATGCTCTCCAGGAAGTTGTAACCGTTGTCGATGTTCAGCACGGTCACGCCCAGAATGGTGCAGTTGGTGGTGATCAGGGGCAGATACACGCCCAGGGCCTTGTACAGAGCGGGGATGAACTTCTTCAGGATGTTCTCCAGCAGCTGCACCAGGATGGCGATGATCAGAATAAAGACGATGGTCTGCAGGTAGCCCAGATCCCAGGCACCGCTCTCAGGAGTCAGCAGGAAGGTCTGGATGGGCCAGGTAGCGGCGGTAGCCAGCACCATGACGAAGGTAACGGCCAGGGACATACCCACGGCGCTGTCCAGCTTTTTGGACACGCCCAGGAAGGGGCAGATACCCAGGAACTTCACCAGAACGTAGTTATCCACCAAGATCATGGTGAAGAAGATGCTTGCAAGATGCATAGCGTTCATTACGCGTTCCCTCCTTCCGCAGTCTCAGCAGGAGCGGAGGACTTCTCCTTCTTGGGGCGGGTGGTCAGCCAGGTAGCAGCAGCCATCATCACACCGAAGACAAAGAAGCCGCCGGGAGCGCTGGTCATGATGGTGAAGGGATCGATGGATTCAGGCAGAACCTGAATGGCAAAGCCCTCGGGCAGGAAGGGGAACAGGCCGTCCAGGCCGGACATCCAGGTGCCGGAGCCCAGGATCTCACGGATGGTGCCCATGAGGGTCAGGGTGATGGTAAAGCCGATGCCCATGCCCAGGCCGTCCAGAGCGGAATCAAAGACGCCGTTCTTGGAGGCGAACATCTCAGCACGGCCCAGGATGATACAGTTAACTACGATCAGAGGCAGGTACACGCCCAGGGCAGAGTCCAGGGCGGGCACGAAGGCCTTGACCAGCATCTGAACCACCGACACGAAGCCGGCAATAACGGTGATGTAACAAGGAATACGAACCTGATCGGGAATGACCTTCCGCAGGGCGGAAATAACGATGTTGGAACACACCAGCACGAAGGTGGCCGCCAGGCCCATACCAATGCCGTTGGAGGCCATAGTAGAGGTGGCCAGAGTGGGACAGGTGCCCAGGACAAGCCGCAGTACCGGGTTTTCATTTAAGATACCGTTGGTCAGTATCTTAAGTTTACTGGGATTCTTACTCATCTTATACACCTGCCTTTCAAGGAATCGCGTTGTAGGCTTCGATGGCGGAGTTCACCGCGTTGATCAAAGCCGTGCTGGAGATGGTGGCAGAAGTCACCGCGTCCACGTCCTCATTGAGAACCAGAGACTGAGAAGCGTCCAGGCCCTGGTAGTTCTCCCAGTAAGAGGGGGTGTCCACAACCTTGCTGCCGATACCCTTGGTCTCGGCCTGCTCGGTGACCTTAATCTGCTTGATGGTGCCGTCGGGGGTGATGGCAGTCATAACCACCACATCGCCGCCGTAGCCCTTGGCGGAGCTGGTGATAACCACGCCCACGTCGTTGGTGGACTTATAGATGGCAGAGACATTGGCCACCTCCACACCGGTGACAGGCTCAAAGTCCTCGGCCTCAGGCAGCAGCTCGGAGCGGGCCGCCCGCTCGGCCTCTTGGGTAGCCGCGGTGATGATGGGGGCAGTGACCCCGTTGGTGGCAGCCAGGGCGCCGGTCACAACGATGCAGATGATTACCAGCACCACAATGGGCTTAAAGATCTTGTTCCAGTTACTCATTTCGCGGCACCCTCCTTGCTCTTCTTCACCTTGGCGATGCCCAGACGATCCTGACGGGTCAGGACCTCAATGTAGGGAACCATCAGGTTCATCAGCAGGATAGCGAAGGAAACGCCTTCGTTCATCCGGCCCAGGAAGCGGATGGCGCAGGTGATGATACCCAGACCGATACCAAAGACCAGCTTGCCCTTGGTGGTGGTGGGGGAGGTGACATAGTCGGTAGCCATGAAGAAGGCGCCCAGCAGCAGACCGCCGGAGAGCAGCTGATAGATGGGATCCTTGCCGGCGATCAGGCTCAGCACAGCCACAGTGGCCAGGTAGGTCACAGGAATGGTGGGGCTGATGACCTTGGTGACGATGAGGTAGACACCACCGATGATCAGAGCGATGGCGCAGGTCTCACCCAGCACGCCGCCGTGAGTGCCCAGCAGCAAAGTGACATAGTCAATGCCTTCAGCCGCGGAGGACAGAGGGGTAGCAGCAGAGGTGGCGTCCACGCCCTGGGGGAAGCCGTAGGTGGACATGCGGCCGGCAAAGCCCATGGCCATGGCGATACGGCCCACGATAGCGGGGTTGGCAAAGTTGTAACCCAGGCCGCCGAAGAGCTGCTTCACAACCACGATGGCGATGAAGGCGCCCACAATGGGCATCCACCAAGGCAGCGTGGAGGGCAGGTTGAAGGCCAGCAGCAGGCCGGTGACCACAGCGGAGAAGTCGCCGATGGATACCTCACGGCCCACCAGCTTGCAGTACAGGTATTCAAAAATCACACAGGCAGCCACCGTCACAACGGTGATGATCAGGGCGTTGATGCCGAAAATGATCACGGAGGCTACCAGAGCGGGCAGCAGGGCGATGCACACCCGCTGCATGATCTTCTGGGTGCTGTCCGCGCTGGTAATGTGGGGCGCGGCAGTCACGATCAGTTTGTTGCCCATTACTTCTTACCTCCATTCTTCATCATGATCTTCGCCAGGGCAATGGAGGGGGCCAGAGGCCGCTTGGCGGGGCAGACGAAGGAACAGGTGCCGCAGCTCATGCACAGATCGGCATTGAGCGCCTGAAGCTGCTCCACATCGCCCTTCTCATAGGCCTTGACGATGTCCTTGGCCGCCAGACCCAGGGGGCAGGCGTTGACGCACCGGCCGCAGTGGATGCAGTTGGTGGCCTTAGGCATGTGGGCAAACTTCTTGGAGAAGGCCAGCACCGCGTTGTTGTTCTTCAGGATGGGCTGGTCCAGGCTGGCTACACAGGTACCCATCATGGGGCCGCCGTAGAGCACCTTGCCGGGCTCCTCGGTCAGGCCGCCGCAGAAGTCAAACAGCTCCTGGATGGGAGTGCCGATGATGACTTCCACATTCTTGGGCTCCTTGACGATATCGCCGTCCACGGTGAGGCGCTTGGTGGTCAGAGGCATACCAGTCTCTAAGTACTTGCCCACGAAGGCGGTGGAGGTGACGTTCATCACGATCACGCCCACATCGGAGGGCAGGCCGGGGAAGGGAACCTCGCGGCCGGTGCAGTTCTCGATGAGCACCTTCTCAGCGCCCTGGGGGTAACGGCAGGGCAGCTCCTTGACCTCGATGCCGGCCACGTCGATGGCGGCCTTCATCTTGGCGATGGCCTCGGGCTTGTTGGCCTCGATGCCGATAATGCACTTGGGGATATTCAGGTACTTCATCACAGCCTTGATACCGCTGAGAATGAAGTGGGTATCCTCGATGAAGCAGCGGTTATCCGAGGTGATATAGGGCTCACACTCAGCACCGTTGATCAGCAGGGTATCAATCTCGTCCAGATTCTTGGGTGCGAGCTTCACCGCGGTGGGGAAGCCGGCGCCGCCCAGACCCACCAGGCCGCTGGCACGAACGGCATCCTGGAAGGACTTCAGGTCAGTGACCTGAGGGGGGGCAATGGAGGGGTCCACCTTCTGCTCGCCGTCGGGCACGATGACCACGGCGGTCTGGATGGAACCGTTGGAGCCGGTGATGGTGGTGATCTCAGAGACCGTACCGGACACACCGGAGTGGATATCGGCGGAAACAAAGCCGCCGGCCTTACCCACGATGGTGCCTACGTACACCTGATCGCCCTTGGCCACCGCAGGCGCCGCGGGGGCGCCGATGTGCTGGTTCATGGACAGGACGATCTTTGACGGAAGCGGCATCGCTACCGTCTCAAGGTTGGAAGTTCTCTTGTCGTGGGGAACTCCCGCACCTTGCGCAGAGCGTTTGAGAAATTTACTCATTCGGATTTCAACCTCCCTATACTGCAGTTGCTGGGGATTATTCAACGATCTTCTCTGGTGCCGGCGCCCTGCGCCGACGTTATGCAGCCCTCCCTAAATCTCCTCACGATATTTTTGCGGCCCATAGTTTTGCATCACTTGACACGACAAAACCCGCCGGTCCCTTTTCTGTTTCAAAAAGAAACCGCCGGTCCTGTGTCAAAATCATCTGCAAACGCATCCGACGTCCCCTCCGGCCTGCAATGTCCTCCCCCGCCAGGGAGCAAACCGCTCCGCCGGGAAAAACTTCCCGTACTTTTCCGCAGGGATGGCAAATTGCCATTTCCGGGACGCGCGCCGTACCCAAAATATCCGCAAACTGCCCAAGAAAATCCAGGCAAAACGGCGGTACAGCAGCGGCCGCACATAAGCTGCGCCCTTGGTACGACATAAAATTCACACCAAAGCGGCTCACTTTACAGAGCATATCATACACCCTTTCCTGTAAAAATGCAACAATACTTTTCCTTTTTTGCACCATCCATCCCCAATCCCGGCCTTGCATTTTCGAAAAAGTTTTAGTAAAATGGGGAACCGGACTCTGTATAATTTGGAAGTGACTGTGTGTGAATCGTAACGCTCTTTCTGCCGCCTTTCCGGTGACTGTGCCTGTGCTGATGGGATACCTGGCCATCGGCATGGCCTTTGGTTTTATGCTCCAGGCCATCGGATATAACTACATCTGGGCCTTTTTCATGAGTTTGACTATTTATGCAGGCTCGGGCCAGTATCTTGGTGTGCAGCTGCTCAACACCCATGCCGCACTTGGTACCGTGGCCCTGATGACTCTGCTTATCAACTTCCGCCATCTGGTGTATGGATTGTCTATGCTGGAGAAATTCCGGGGCATGGGACTGCGAAAATTCTACATGATCTTCTCCCTGACCGATGAGACCTACGCCCTGCTCAGCTCGGTGCAGGTGCCTGCGGGTGTGGAGCCCCGCAGCTTCTACTTCTCCATCGCCCTGCTGGACCACTCCTACTGGATCCTGGGTTCTGTGATCGGTGCGGTGGCGGGAGCGCTGCTGCCCATCGACACCACCGGCATCGATTTTGCCATGACCGCCCTGTTTGTGGTCATCGCCGTAGATCAGTGGAAGGCTTATAAAAAGCATCTGCCCGCTCTGCTGGGCGCCGCCGTCACCCTGGTGAGCCTCACCCTGGTGGGCGCGGACAACATGCTGCTGCCCGCCCTGGCTGTGATTGTAGGGGTTCTGCTTCTGCTGCGGGACCGTCTGGACGACACCCCGGAAGAGAAAAAACATGAGGAGGAGGAATCGGTATGCTGACTACTACCCAGGCCATCGCCGCCATCGCGGTCATGTCCATTGTCACCTTTTTGACCCGCGCCCTCCCCTTCCTGCTCTTTGACCATGGCGACCATCCCCCCAAGCTGGTGCTGTATCTGGGCCGGGTCCTCCCCCCCGCCGTGATCGCCATGCTCATTATCTACTGCCTGAAGAGCAACATCCTGGCGGTGGAGGCCAACCTCACCTCTCTGCTGGACCCGGCGGTGCTCAGCCAGTGGCTGCCCGCCCTGCTGGCGGTAGCTGTGGTGGTGATCCTCCACATCTGGAAGCATAACAACCTGCTGTCCATCTTTGGCGGCACCATTTTGTACATGGTCCTGGTGCAGGCGGTATTTGTTTCGTAAATTTTTAAGCAAAAAGGCTCCTCTGACTCACCGTCAGAGGAGCCTTTTATTTATCTTTATCCTATCTTATATCCAAACATTCTATATTATAAGGTAGTGCGGTGTTATTTTACCACCACGTTTTCCTCCCCCAGCCGCTCCTTCAGGTCCTGAATGAGCGCCGGATGGATGAGGCACCGGGCGCCGTAGCGCTTTTTTGTGTCCTCAAAATACAGCACTGCCTGCCCCTCTCCAGGGAAGAAGGACAGCACCAGCTCCACCTTCCGCATTCTGGGGTCCTGACGGCTGGGCATGCGGATGTAGAGCCGCGGCTCCTTTTCTTGCTGCTGGACCTCACCCTGATTCAGGGGAGAAATGGTGTCCACCATGATCTGGGGCTCCTTTTCATCCCGTACCGAGATCCGCCCGGTGACCAGCACTGCACTGTTTTCCCGGATATAGCCCCCACTCTCCCCCAGCACCCGGGAAAAGCACAGCAGCTCCATGGAGGCCGTGTCGTCCTCCAGGTTCACATAGGCCATGAGGGTGTTGTTTCGGGTGGTGCGGGTTTTGTAGGTGGCGATCACACCGGCTACCGTCACCCGTTCCCCATCCCGAAAACGCTGGGGGCCCTCCTCCCCGTCAAAGTCGTTGAGGATGGAACCGATGGTCACCGCACCCCGCTTCCGGGCGATCTCCCGGTATGCGTCCATGGGATGGCCGGTGAGATACAGGCCGGTGACCTCCTTCTCCATGGTCATCAGCTCCTGGGGGGTGTACTCCGGAATGTCAGGCAGATGGAGGGTGGGCAGAGGTGTACTCTCCCCCTCTCCCCCTCCGAAGCCAAACAGGTCCATCTGGCCCTCCACGTTCCGCTTGCGGCTGGCAGCGATGCCGTCCAGCACCTGGCCGAACACCTGCATCAGCTGGGAGCGGCGGCAGCCCATGCGGTCAAAGGCCCCCGCCTTAATGAGACTCTCCAGCACCCGCCGGTTCAGATCGTGGTCAAACATGCGGTCGCAGAAGTCCATAAAGTCTGTAAAGGGACCGTGCTTGACACGCTCTTCCAGCATGGCATTCATCACGCTGCGGCCCACTCCCTTCAGGGCAGCCAGGCCAAAGCGGATGCCCTGGGGTGAAACCGTAAAGTTGGTCTCCGACTCGTTCACATCGGGGGGCAGCAGCTGGATGTCCCATTCCTTGCACTCGGCAATGTACTCGGCCACCTTCTCGCTGGAGTCCAGCACCGAGGTGAGCAGAGCGGCCATATACTCCTTGGGATGGTGGCATTTGAACCACGCCGTCTGGTAGGCCACCAGGGCATAGCACACTGCGTGTGCCTTGTTAAAGGCGTAGTTAGCGAAGTCGTAGATTTCGTCGTAGATGCTCTGGGCTACATTTTCGGGAATCCCGTTGGCGGCACAGCCGGCGATATTTCGCTCCGGGTCGCCATGGAGGAAGGTCTCCCGCTCCTTCTCAATGTCCTTGACCTTCTTTTTGGACATAGCCCGGCGCACCATGTCGGCCTGTCCCAGGGAGTAGCCGCCCAGCTGCTGGAAGATCTGAATGACCTGCTCCTGATAGACGATGCAGCCGTAGGTGTTGGACAGGATAGGCACCAGAGAGGGGTGCTTGTAGGTCACCTTCTCCGGGTTGTTCTTGCAGGAGATGAACCGGGGAATCGATTCCATGGGGCCGGGGCGGTAGAGGGCCACGATGGCAGTAAGATCCTCAATGCTGTGGGGTTTTAAGCCCACGCACACCCCGGTCATGCCGGAGGATTCCATCTGGAACACGCCGGAGGTGCGCCCCTCCGAGATCATCCGGAAGGTGGCTTCATCGTCCTCGGGGATGTTGTGGATGTCAAAGTCCGGCTCCTTACGCCGCACCAGCTTCACCGCATCATCCAGCACGGTAAGGTTGCGCAGGCCCAAGAAGTCCATCTTCAGCAGACCCAGTTCCTCCAGGGTGGTCATAATGTACTGGGTGACCACCAGGTCGTCGTTTTTGGCCAGGGGCACATAGTCGCTCACCGGGCGGCTGGTGATGACCACGCCGGCGGCGTGGGTGGAGGTGTTCCGGGGCATTCCCTCGATAGCCATGGCGGTATCGATGAGCTTTTTCACCTTGTAGTCGCTGTCGTAGGACTCCTTCAGCGGTTTGGAGAGCTTCAGCGCCTCCTCCAAAGTGATATGCAGGGCTCCCGGGCCGCTGGGGATCTGCTTGGCGATGACGTCCACATCGGCGTAGGGCATGTTCAGCACCCGGCCTACATCCCGGACAGCTGCCCGTGCGGCCATGGTACCGAAGGTGACGATCTGGGCCACGTGGTCCGCGCCGTACTTCCGGGCCACATAGTCAATGACCTCCTGGCGGCGGCGGATGCAGAAGTCGATGTCGATATCGGGCATGGTGACACGCTCGGGGTTGAGGAAGCGCTCGAAGTACAGGTTATATTTCATGGGGTCCAGGTCGGTGATGTTCAGGCAGTAGGACACCATAGAGCCCGCCGCCGAGCCGCGCCCCGGTCCCACCGGGATGCCATGGCCTTTGGCGTAGGCGATAAAGTCGGAGACGATGAGGAAGTAATCCACAAAGCCCATCTTTTGGATCATTGCCATCTCATAGTCCAGCTGCTTGCGGTACTCCGACGGCTCATCGGGATAGCGCCAGCGGAACCCGTCCAGACACAGCTTTTCAAAGTAGGCGTATCCATCGCTCCACCCCTCAGGCAGCTGGAAGTGAGGCAGGTGGTACTTGCCGAAGGTAAAGTCCACGTTGCACAACTCCGCGATCTTTGCCGTGTTGTCCAGGGCCTCCCGGGGAAAGAGGGAGGCCATCTCCTCTTCGCTCTTGACGTAGAACTCCTGGGTCTCAAACTTCATCCGTCCCGGGTCATCCACCGTCTTGCCCATCTGGATGCACATGAGGATGTCCTGCATCTCTGCGTCCTCCCGGCGCAGATAGTGGGCGTCGTTGGTACACACCAACGGGATGCCGGTCTCCTCATGCAGGCGCAGGATGCCCTCATTTACCTTCTTCTGGGCAGGAATGTTGTGGTCCTGGAGCTCCAGGTAGTAGCCGTCCTCCCCAAAGAGCTCCCGCATTTCCAAAGCAACTTCTTTGGCCTTGTCGTAGTCCCCGGCCATCAGCAGCTTGGGGATCTCGCCGCCCAGGCAGGCGGACAGGGCAATCAGTCCCCCGCAGTGCTCCCGCAGCAGGTCCAGGTCGATGCGGGGCTTGATGTAAAAGCCCTCCAGAAATCCCTGAGAGACCATGTAGGACAGGTTGCGGTAGCCCTCCTCGTTGCGACACAGTAGCACCAGGTGGGAGAAGGCGGCGTCGTACTCGTGGACCTTCTGAAAGCGGGTGCGGCCACGGGGCGCTACATAGACCTCACAGCCGATGATGGGCTTGATACCAGCTCCCTTACAGGCCCGATAGAAGTCAATGACACCGTACATGACGCCGTGGTCGGTGATGGCTACCGCCTCCTGACCCAGGTCTTTGACCCGCTGCACCAGCTTTTGAATGCGGCAGGCTCCGTCCAGCAGGGAAAATTCCGTATGAAGATGCAGGTGGACAAAGGACATAGGATCCTCTCTTTCTCTATTGCGTGCGCTTTTTCTCCCAATGGGCATGGATGATCTGGCAGGTGCGGACAAAGATATAGCCCAGCACGCCGCCGATAAAGTTCAAAATAGCGTCGTCCACGTCGGCAGCCCCGGTGGCCGTGCGCCACTGGAGATACTCCACCGCCACAGGGATAACCGCCAGCAGCGGAATGGTCAGCCAGAACCGGCGCAGAGGCCGGAACAGGGCGGGCAGCAGCACCCCCATAGGCGCCATAATGACCACGTTGCCCAGGAGATTGAAGATGCTCACATGGCTGCCGGTGTTGCGGTAATAGCGGATATAGTTGCGGATGGTGTGGAAGGGCTCCAGATTGATGTTGCCGCCCCAGCCACGGTCCATATGGAACAGGCCGCCGAAAAACAGCAGCACCGACAAAATAGCCAGGTAGTAAACCAAAAATACCCACAGCGCCCCTCGCAGATAGCGCCGCCGGGCCTCGCCCCGGGGCAGTTCCCACAGGCGCAGGACCACCCCGATCCCCGCCACCAGTACGGTGACCACCGGCACCGACACCTGGGTCCATAACGTCAGGTGGTCGCCCAGCAGCAGCCAGACCAGGTTCAGGGCCAAGGCAGCACCGTAGCAGATCAAATGGATCATGGCTGGGCCTTCTCTTTTCCGCCCAGCTCCACCAGCTTGCGCAGACGGTGGTTCAGGGCGGACTTGGTGATGGGCGGGTCACACAGCTGGGCCAGCTGGGACAGGGTGTCCTCCGGGTTGGCCATGCGCAGGCGGGCGGTCTCCTGGAGCTTGTCGGGCAGCTTATCCAGCAGTCCCTGGCGCTCCAGGTTTCGGATGGCCTCCAGTTGGCTCTGGGCGGCCTCCACCGCCTTGTCCAGGTTGGCCGCGTCGCAGTTGACTCGGCGGTTGACGCTCCCCCGCAGGTTCTTCTCCAGCTTGGTGTTCATGATCTCCATGGCGGCCACCGGCGCGCCCACGGCGGTAAGGAAATCCTCAATGTACTCGCTCTGTTTAAAGTAGATGACGCTGTTTCCCTTTCGCGCGGCGGCCTTGGGGGTGAAATCGCACTCCCGCATGAGAGCCAGCATCTCCCGGCTCACATTCTGATGGGAGGTGGTCAGCTCCAGGTGATACCCCTTTTTCGGGTCGGTGACCGAACCCCCCGCCAGGAAGGCCCCACGGAAGAAAGACATGCGGCAACAGGGCTCCTCCAGGACAGCAAAGTTGATGTGCAGGGCCACAGCCTCTCCCTCCGCTCCGTAGGTCTGGCGGATGGTCTGCAGCTTCTTCGGGTCCTGAATGGAGAAAATATGCTTTCCCTCCCCCTGGGGAAGGCGGTCAAAGGTGATTTTAAAGGCCTTTTTGAACAGCAGGGGCAGTCGCTGGGCAAAGGCGTCGTGTTCGGTGACGATCCGCACCTCCCCGCCGGTAAAGGTGTTGCAGTACAGCAGCACCCCGTAGGCCTCCGCCTGGGCGCAGCACTTGCGGTGCAGCTCCCCCCGGCACAGCTCGTTTTTTACCTCGCCTCCAAAGGTCATGGTGTTCACTCCTCGATGATATAGCGGTTCTTCCCCCGGAAGATGCGCATGGCCCGCTGACGGTAAATATCCAGCACCGCCTCGGCCAGCTTATCCGGGTCATGGCGGGCGAAATCGCCCTTCTCCCGGGCCACCGGGCGCTCCACCAGCTCCAGGCCCATGGCGGCAATGCGCTCCCGGTCCACAACCAGGGGCACCGCTCCTTCTTCTTCATAGCGGCCCAGCAGATTTTCGGGCACGGGGGCGCAGTTGGCAAGACACAGGTCCACCATCCCCGGCGCGCCATGCTCCATGAGGGCCTGAACGTGGTCGGCGGCGGTGTACCCCTCCGTCTCGCCGTCCTGGGTCATGATGTTGCAGATGTAAATTTTCAGGGCATCGGTCTCCGCGATGGCCTGGGGCACCCCCTCCACCAGCAGATTGGGGATGACGCTGGTGTACAGACTTCCCGGCCCCAGCAAAATGAGGTCGGCATCCCGGATAGCCTCCAGGGCGGAGGGCAGGGGCTCGGGCTTGGCGGGGATCAGATTCACATGGTGGATGCGGCAGTCCTGCTGCTTTTTAAAGTCGCAGATCTTGGACTCCCCCACCACCTGGGTCCCGTTTTCAAATACTGCCTCCAGCTGTACGTCGGCGCTGGTGACGGGGATAACCTGGCCGGTGATGGCCAGAACCTGGCTCATCTGGCGCACCGCCTCCTCAAAGGAGCCGGTCACCCCGTTCAGGGCGGCCAAAATCAGGTTGCCGAAGGACTGCCCCGCCAGCACACCGTCGGAAAAGCGGTAGGTGAGCAGGCGCTGCATGATAGGCTCGGTGTTGGCCAGGGACTCCATACAGTGGCGGATGTCTCCCGGCGGAGGCATACCAATATCCCGCCGGAGCATGCCGGAGCCTCCCCCATCGTCGGCCACCGTGACCACGGCGGTGAGGTTTTTGGTGTATTTTTTCAGTCCCCGCAGCATGGTGGAAAGACCGGTACCGCCGCCGATGGCGACGATCTTGGGCCCCCGCTCCCACAGCTGGGTGTTGGGGATGGCGTCCAGCATAATAAATGCCTCCTTCTAGGACAAGATCAGTTGCGCCCCATGTCCCGATGGCTCTCGGTCACCGGGAAGCCCTGCCCGGCAACAAACTGGGCCAGTGCGTGGGCCACCGCCACCGAGCGGTGGTGTCCTCCGGTGCAGCCCACGGCAATGACCAGGGAGGTCTTCCCCTCCTCTGCATACCGGGGCAGCAGATAGCTCACAAAATCGTTGAGGCGCTTAAGAAATTCATTGCTCTGCGGGTGGGAAAACACATAGTCCCGGACCCCCTGGTCCAGGCCGGTCAGCCCCCGCAGCTCAGGAACGTAGTAAGGATTGGGCAGAAAGCGCACGTCAAAGACCAGGTCGGCCTCCATAGGCACCCCGTGCTTGAAGCCGAAGGACAGTACATGTACCTCCATTTTTCCCTCCTCTTTCCCCTTGGAAAAGAGGGACAGGAGTTTCCCCCGCAGCTGGCCCAAGGTCAGGCCGGTGGTATCCACCATCCAGTCCGCCCGCTCCTGCAGGGGGGCCAGGAGCTTGCGCTCCATCTGGATGGCCTGCTCCAGGGAGGCATACTCCTCCCCCAGGGGATGGACCCGCCGGGTCTCCTTATACCGCTTGATAATCGTCCCGTCCGAGGCGTCCATGAACAGAATCCGGTAGCTGCACTTCATGGCCGTCAGACGGTCCAGGGCCTGGAATAGCCCCTCAAAATTGGTGCCGCCCCGGATATCGGTCACCAGCACCACCCGGTCGTACTCCCCGTTCCCCCCCATGCCCAGCTCGGCAAATTTGGGGATCAGGGGGACGGGCAGGTTATCCACACAAAAGTAGCCCAGGTCCTCCATCACCGAGGCCGCCCGGCTCTTCCCTGCCCCGGACAGACCGGAAATAATCAAAAACTCCACAAACACACACCTCAAGTTTTCTCTCTCTGGGGACGCTCTCCCCTACGCCGCCCGGCTCTCACCCCAGCCGGCGCACCTCCATCTCCAGCTCCACGCCGGTCTGTTCCCGTACGCGGCGCTGGACCTCCCTCACCAGGGCCAGCACGTCGGCACAGGTGGCTCCACCCCGGTTGATGACAAAGCCCGCGTGCTTCTCCGACACCTGGGCACCTCCCACCGTAAAGCCCTTCAGACCGCACTGGTCGATAAGAGCAGCGGCGAAATAGCCCTGGGGCCGCTTGAACATGGACCCGGCGCTGGGGTACTCCAGCGGCTGCTTGGACTTGCGCTTCTGGGCCAGTTCCGCCATCTGGGCGCGGATATCCTCCTCCTGTCCCGGCTCCAGCTCCAGCACCGAGGAGAGGATCACGTCCTCCCCCTGAGAAAAGACGCTGTGGCGGTAGGAGAAGTCATGCTCCTCCCCTACGATCTCCTTCACCGTTCCCTCGGGGGTGAGGCACCGGGTACAGCGCACGACCTGCACCATCTCGCCTCCATAGGCTCCGGCATTCATCATGACGGCGCCTCCCAGGGTGCCGGGAATTCCTCCGGCAAACTCCAGGCCAGTCAGTCCCTCTCCGGCGGCAAAAGAGGCCAGCCGGGCCAGGGTGACTCCTGCCCCAACGGTGATCTCCCGCTCTCCGGTGCGCTCCAGACGGCTCATTCCCGTCATATCCAGCACAAAAGCCTGCACGCCTTCATCGGCCACCAGCAGGTTGGACCCGTTGCCCAACACCACCAGAGGAATCTGATTCTCCCGGGCGAGCCGGACACACGCCAGCACCTGCTCCTCGTTTGTGGGCCGGGCCATGAGGGGCACCGGGCCGCCGATACGGAAGGTGGTGTGGCGGGCCATGGGCTCCTGTTTCAGCAGTTCCATGTCGGGGCAGCACTTTTGTAATTGATCAAACAACTGGTCAAATTGATCCATTGTGACCTCCAAATTCCTTGCGGATTTCAAATATAACAAGCAGACATTATATTATAGCAAATTTCACCGTCAAATAAAATAGTACACCCGCAACTTTACCCAATATAAATTCCCCCGGCCGGAGCGCTTCCTCTGGCCGGGGGAATCCCATTTGGTTCACGCGGAAAGATCAGAACATATTGCACAGCATGGCGGCGCCCACCACGCCTGCGTCGTTGCCCAGGCTGGCCCGCTCGATGCGGGGCAGGTGATCCTTGTCGAAGCTGCCCCGGTGGACCAGCTCACGCAGGGGGTTGAGCAGCAGGTCGTCATCGGCATTGCTGATACCGCCGCCCAGACAGACGATCTCGGGGAACAATACGTTCACCAGGTTAATAAGGCCCATGGACAGGCCCTCCAGGTAACGGTCCAGCGCCTTGCGGGCCGTGGCATCGCCCTCACGCACCGCCTGGAAGGTGGTACGGCCCTCCAGCTTGCGGGTATCCCCGTCGCACAGCTGCCACAGCATGCTGTCCCGGTTGTACTCCATCTCCTCCCGGGTCAGACGAACCAGAGCGGTGGCGGAGCCGTACTGCTCCCAGCAGCCCAGGTTGCCGCAGCCGCAGCGCACCCCGTTGGGATGGATGATCATATGGCCCGCCTCCATACCGGCGCCGCCGTGGCCGATGTAGAGCTTTCCGCCCCGGACCATGCCGCTGCCGATACCGGTGCCCAGAGTGATGACCAGAGCAGGGTCAAAGCCCTTGGCAGAGCCCGCCCAGTACTCACCCACCGCGGCGCAGTCGGCGTCGTTGCCCAGGTAGACAGGAATCTTCAGGTCCTCCTGGAAAATTTCCCGGAAGGGGGTGTTGTAGAAGGGCATATTGGTGGTCTTGATTACCATACCCGTCTTATTGCTCACCAGACCGGGCAGGCCCACGCCCGCCGCCTGGATCTCAGAGAGCGGACAGTCGGCCTCTTTGGCTGCCTGAAGAGACAGCTTGGCCAGCTGGCGGGTCAGCTCCTCCGCCGTCATGCTCTTATCCACCGGGCAGGACGCCTTGTGCAGGATCTTACCGTTCTCATCTACCAGTCCGGCCACCAGGTTGGTGCCGCCTACGTCAATTCCGATATACATGGTTTACCGCTCTCCCTCTTCCATGAGTTTTTTAAAGTGTTCATCCATTTTCCGGGTCAGCTCCAGAGCCGCGTTATGGCCCATCTTCCGGTTACGGTTGTTGATGGCTGCCACCTCCACGATGCTGGCCAGATTCCGTCCGGGCTTGACCGGGATGGTCAGGCAGGGCACCGAGACGCCCAGGATCTGAGTCACTGCTCCCTCCAGGCCCAGGCGGTCATAGACCGCGCTGTCGTCCCAGGGCTCCAGCTTGATGACCATATCGATCTCCTGCTCCGTCTTGATGGCGCTCATACCAAACAGCCGCCGCACGTCCACCACGCCAATGCCGCGAAGCTCCATATAGTGGCGGATGAGCTCCGGGGCCGTGGCCATAAGGGTACCGTGGTTGGTCTCCTTGATCTCCACCGCGTCGTCGGCAATGATGCGGTGTCCCCGCTGAATAAGCTCAATGGCAACCTCGCTCTTGCCTACGCCCGACTCGCCCTGAATGAGCACGCCCTCGCCGTAGATCTCCATCATCACGCCGGAGCGGGTAATCTGAGGCGCCAGGTGATTAAAGAGGCTGCCGATGAGGCGGCTCATAAAGGCAGAAGTATGTTCTTGTGTGCGCAGCACAGTGCGCTCATGCTTAATGGCCATCTCCATACACTCGGGGAAGGGCTCCAGCTCCCGGGTGATGATCAGCGCGGGCACCGGATGGGCCAGCAGCCGGTCAAAACTCTCCCGGCGGGCCTGAGGCTCCATGCCCGAGAGATAGGTGTGCTCGGTCAGGCCGATGACCAGCAGGCGGCGGGCATCAAAATGCTCAAAAAAACCGCTCAGGGGCAGGCCGGGCCGGTTCACGTCCAAAGTGGTCAGAGGCATATCCTCGTAATTGGGACCTTTATTTAAAATCTCCAGTTGGAACTCCCGGATGATCTCTCCCAGTTTTACGCTTTTTCCACGCTCTGCCATAGCGTCTCCTCCTTGCGTTCCAGGCTGTCATGCCGATTTGGTTTTAGTATAGCTTATTTGTCTTTCCGGCGCAAGCGCAGGGTTTAATTTCTTCCTTCCGTTTCTCACTTTTTTCCATTTAAAACCCTCTCAGAAAAAAATTCAAGTTTTTTTAAAAACCTCTTGCATTCCCGAAAATTATCTGGTAAAATACCAGTCGATGCTTCATCGAAAGCGTACTCTCATAGCGAGGAGGTAAGCAACATGGCCAAATGTGAATTCTGCGACAAGGGCGTCACCTTCGGTATCAAGGTCTCCCACTCCCACCGCCGCTCCAACCGCACCTGGAAGCCCAACGTGAAGCGCGTGAAGGCGATTGTGAATGGGACTCCCACTCACGTGTACGTCTGCACCAGATGCCTCCGTTCCGGTAAGGTCACCCGCGCTGTGTAATTGGTATATGGCAAGATAAAATGTCCTGCGTCACTTGGCGCAGGGCATTTTCTTTTTTCCCAAAATCCGCCATATGTTCCTTCTTTTGTCCCAAGACATTCCCTTTTTCCCCATTTTATGATATGATATCCTTAAAAAGGCGGCGCTAAGCGGCCCGTTCCCTTTCGCAGCCCAACAGGAGGCCCGTTATGTTTGTCAAAAATCCGGAATACTTTTTGGCCATCGTCAAGGAGCGCAGCATCTCCAAGGCGGCGGACCGTCTCTATCTCTCCCAGCCCTACCTCAGCCAGTATCTCGCCAAGCTGGAGGCCAATCTGGGTGTCACCCTGCTGGACCGCTCCCACACCCCTCTGCGTCTGACCGCCGCTGGAGAGCTTTTCCACGCCTATCTGGAACGCCAGGGCTATCTGGACCGGCAGCTGGAGAGCGACCTGCAGCAGCTGCAGGAGAAGAAGCGCCAGCAGCTGCACATCGGCGTGTCCACCTGGCGCGGCTCCACCCTGCTGCCCGATATCCTGCCCCGCTTTGCCGCCAAGTACCCCGACGTACAGGTGGTCCTCCACGAGGCGCCGGTGCCTCAGCTGGGCAATCTGGCCGCCAGCAGCGTCACAGACTTCTGTCTGATGCACACGCCGGGCAACCTCACCGACCTGAGCTATGAACTGGTGATGCACGAGCGCATCCTCCTCATCTCCCACAAGGACCATCCCCTGGTCAAGGGCCTGGACAGCCCCTGCTCTGCTCCCCTCCCCTTCGGGGACCTGCGGCAGCTGGAGCACGAGCGCCTGATGATGCTCCCCGAGGACTGGCGTCTGTCCCGCCTGCTCTATAACACCTTTAACGTCCAGAATGTGGAGCCGGTGAATATTTTGACCACCACCAACAACACCACCGCCATCAACCTGGTGGCGGAGAACATGGGCTTCACCTTCCTGCCGGAGAGCGGCATCCATCGCACCCCCTATATGGACCGCTTGTCCTTCTTCACCGTGGGTGATCCCCCTCTCACCTGTCCGATGGCAGTGGTTTATAAGAAAAACAGTTTCCTCTCCCCCGCCACCCGGGCCTTCATCGCCCTCATCAAGGACTTTTACCGGCAGTTTGACCGGGGCTCTGCCCTTTCGGACACTTGACGTGCCGAAAGAGGTGTGATACACTCACTACATAAGCTATACAACTGACGGAAGTGGAGTACCACATGAAGTATAGCGGACGCGTTCAGCGTCTTAATGCCGACCGTCTGGGCGCACGGAGTAAAAAACCGGTGCGCCCTTTTTTTGTGAAAAGGGCGCGGACAAAGGAGAAATTGTGTTATGTTGACCGATATTGAAATTGCGCAGAGCACCCCCATGAAGCCCATTGGCGACATCGCCAAGACTGCCGGCGTGGCTGAGGAGTACCTGGAGTACTACGGCCGCTATAAGGCTAAGATCGACTACCGCCTGCTCAATGAGACGCAGGCTCCCAACGGCAAGCTGATCCTGGTCACCGCCATCAACCCCACCCCCGCCGGCGAGGGTAAGACTACCACCACGGTGGGTCTGGCCGACGCTCTGCGCCGCATGGGCAAGAACGCTCTGGTGGCCCTGCGTGAGCCCTCTCTGGGCCCTGTCTTCGGCGTCAAGGGCGGCGCTGCCGGCGGCGGATACGCTCAGGTGGTGCCTATGGAGGATATCAACCTCCACTTTACCGGCGACTTCCACGCCATCGGTGCGGCCAACAACCTGCTGGCCGCTATGCTGGACAACCACATCCAGCAGGGCAACGCCCTGGGAATCGACGTCAAGCGCATCACCTGGAAGCGGTGCGTGGACATGAACGACCGCCAGCTGCGCAACGTGGTGGACGGCCTGGGCGGACGGATGCAGGGCGTTCCCCGCGAGGACGGCTTTGACATCACCGTAGCCAGCGAGGTCATGGCAGTTCTGTGTCTGGCCACCTCCATCACCGATCTGAAGGAGCGCCTGAGCCGCATTATCGTGGGCTACACCTACGACGAGAAGCCGGTCACCGCCGGGGACCTGAAGGCCGCCGGTGCCATGGCCGCTCTGCTGAAGGACGCCCTCAAGCCCAACCTGGTCCAGACCCTGGAGGGTACTCCCGCCTTTATCCACGGCGGTCCTTTCGCCAACATCGCCCACGGCTGCAACTCCATTATGGCCACCCGTATGGCTCTGAAGCTGGGCGACTACGCCATCACTGAGGCCGGCTTCGGCGCCGACCTGGGTGCAGAGAAGTTCCTGGACATCAAGTGCCGCATGGCGGGCCTCACCCCCGATGCGGTAGTTGTGGTAGCCACGGTTCGCGCCCTGAAGCACCACGGCGGCGTGGCCAAGACCGACCTGAATGCCGAGAATCTGGAGGCTCTGGAGCGCGGCCTGCCCAACCTGCTGCGCCACGTGGAGAACATCACCAAGGTCTACGGTCTGCCCTGTGTGGTGGCCATCAACCGCTTCCCCACCGACACGGAGGCCGAACTGAAGCTGGTGGAGGACAAGTGCCGTGCTCTGGGTGTCAACGTGGCCCTCAGCGAGGTCTGGGGCAAAGGCGGCGAGGGCGGCCTGGCCCTGGCTGAGGAAGTGGTGCGTCTGTGCGAGCAGCCCAACGACTTCCGCTTTGCCTACGACACCGAGGCCTCTATTGAGGAAAAGCTCAACGCCATTGTCACCAAGGTGTACCATGGCGACGGCGTGGTCCTCACCCCCAACGCCCGCAAGCAGATGGCCCAGCTCACCGATCTGGGCTACGGTAACCTCCCCATCTGCATGGCCAAGACCCAGTACTCCTTCTCCGACGACCAGAAGCTGCTGGGCGCTCCCGATGGCTTCACCGTCACCGTACGCAACATCAAGGTGTCCGCCGGCGCCGGCTTCCTGGTGGCCCTGACGGGTGACATCATGACCATGCCCGGTCTGCCCAAGGTTCCCGCCGCCGAGAAAATCGATGTGGACGAGAACGGCAAAATCACCGGTCTCTTCTGATTGTAAACATAGAAGAACGGCGCGCCGAAGAAAACTTCGGCGCGCCGTTTTATTTGTTATTCTTCTTTGGATTCCGGTTTTACAGGCTCTTTCTTTCGCAGCCGCCGCACCACATCCTGCTTCAGCAGGGCATACAGCACCGAGGCCACCGGCACGCTGAGCAGCACCCCCAGCAGTCCGAACAAACCGCCGCCCACCGTCACCGCCGTCAGCACCCAGATGCCCGGCAGGCCGATGGAGGTACCCACTACACGGGGATAGATCACATTGCCCTCGATCTGCTGGAGAATGGACAAAAAGATCAGGAAGATGATGGCCCGCACCGGGGACACCATCACCAGCAGGAAGGCAGAAAGGATCGCCCCAATATAGGCACCCGCCACTGGGATCAGGGCGGACACGCCCACAATAACGCCAATGAGAGCGGCGTAATCAGGCTGGATAAAGAAGGTACCCAACGCACACAGGCCGCCCAGAATGCAGGCCTCAATAGCCTGGCCGGAGACAAAGTTGGTAAAGGTCTCGGCAGTAAGGCGGATCACATCACTGACCCAGGTCACATGCCGGTCGGGCAGATAGGCCCGCAGCAGTCTGCGGCCCTGGTCCAGCAGCTTTTCCCGCCCGGCCAGCATGTAGATAGAGAACACGATGGCCAGTACCAGGGTGACGAACATGGACAAAATACTGCTGGTGACCACCATCACCTGGGAGGCAGCCGTGGTGACACTGGAGAGCACCCCATCCAAAAAGCTGCGCAGATAGCTGCTCAGGGAACTCAGGTCCAGAGAAGACAGATCCAGATACTCAGCGATCTTATTGATAATGGCCTGCAGATTGACCATATAGCCGCTGACACTGGCAGCAAACAGCTGAATACTGTCCACCACCTGAGGCAGTACAAAAGAAAACAGAGCCACAATAATCGCAATCATGGCCACATAGGAGGTAAGCACCGCCAACGGACGGCCCAGTTTCTTGAACCGCTCCCCCAGATTGCGTTCATAGTGGCGGCAGAAGAAGGCACAGGGCCGGTTGAGCACAAAGGCGATGGCAAAGCCCAGAAACAGCGGTCGGCAGCTGGTCAGGACCTGTCCTGCCAGATCCAGGATCACATCAAATTTGATCACCGCCAGCACCAGAAATACCGCATAGGTAATAATCAGCATCACGCTGCGCATCCATTTAATTGGCATAGAAAACCCCTTTCCCCGGGATCATACCCAGGCACATGCAAAACGCGATACCACTATACCATGCCCGCCCTTTGCCGTCAACATACCCTTCTGGTTCTATCCAGGCAAAAAAATCCCCAGCCGCGTGTATGCCCACGGCTGGGGGTTCCCCAAGGGTGATGCCTGTCCCTTTGGGTATTCTGGTGGCCAGAGAGATCTGAAAAGCCTGAGTGTGGGGAAGAAAGCAGGGAGGTGTGAGGAGGGGAGGCTTTTGTTCTCTCGTCTCTAACCACCCATAGATTAGCATATGCTAACCATTTTGTCAACACTTTTTTAATCTGGCCAAACAGGCATATAAAAAGGGCCCGTCTCCACCAGGAGCGGGCCCCAATGATTGCTTATTTTTTGCTCAGCCGGTTCAGCGCCGCCTTGGCGGCCATCTGCTCGGCCTCTTTCTTGCTGTGCCCCTCGCCGGAGCCCACAGGCTCTCCGTTCAGGTCCACGTCCACGAAGAAGCGCTTGGCGTGGTCGGGCCCCTGAGAGCCCACCAGCCGATACTTGAGCACCTGTCCGCTCTCCCGCTGGACCAGCTCCTGCAGGGCGGTCTTGTAGTCCCGGGGACTGGTGATACCCTCGATCTCCCGGCAGAGGATATATTTCTGGATGATCTTCCGGGCCGAGCCAATACCCCCGTCCAGATAGACCGCCGCCAGCACGGCCTCCACCGCGTCCGCCTGAATGGAGGGACGGGTACGGCCGCCGCCGGCCTCCTCTCCCTTGCCCAGCAGCAGGTAGGAACCCAGATCCAGGGCCTGCGCCACCTCTACCAGGCTCTCTTCACACACCAGGGCGGCCCGCACCCGGGTCAGCTCTCCTTCGGGCAGATCGGGATGACCCCGGTACAGGTGGTCGGCCACCACCATGCCCAGGATGGAGTCTCCCAAAAATTCCAGCCGCTCATTGCTCTGCAGCTTGCCCCGGCTTTCATTGGCGCAGGAGCTGTGGGTCAGAGCGTTTTCCAGCAACTCCCGGTTTTGAAACTGGTAGCCCAGCTTTTCTTCTAAGGTGGTCATTGGTCGTTCCTCACTTTTTTCAAGGTAAGATAAGCAAAACTCCGCCCCAAGGCGGAGTTTCTGCTTATAATGTCTGGGAAATTAGTCAATCTTATTCTGCAGGAAGCGGACCAGATCGCCCACGGTCTTGATGGCAGAAGCTTCTTCCTCGGACATCTCGTCGATATCAAATTCCTCTTCCAGCGCCATAGACAAGTCCACAATATCCACAGAGTCCGCGTTCAGATCATCTTCAAAGGAGGTTTCCATGGTGATGGAATCCGCATCCACATTGAACTGCTCCGCGATCAGTGCGCATACCTTTTCAAAAATCATAGTAGCCTGCTCCTTTTGCTGTGCCCCAGGCACGTTTTTCTTTCCTTACTATATGCACATTCCCTCTGCCTGTCAATAGGGAATTGGCAATTTTTATGCAGGTGGGCAAAAGTGCCCAAGCAAGCATGTCTCCCTTACAGCTGAGTGACCTCCAGGCGCATCACATCCACGTTGTCGGTAATACTCTCGATAATGCCGGAGGAGGCAAACTGTTTGGCCTGCCGCACGGCGTTCTTGATGGCGTAGGCATCGGAGGAACCGTGGGCCTTGATCACCGGCTTGGAGATGCCCAGCAGCGCGGTGCCGCCTACCTCGCTGGAGTCCATCATCTTCTTGAACTGCTTGAGTCCGCCGGAGACCATCACAGCGGCCAGCTTGGTCAGCAGGCTCTTCATAAACATCTTTTTGATCTCCCGGGCCAGGAACAGTCCGGTGCCCTCCATGGTTTTCAGGAAGATGTTGCCCGAGTAGCCGTCACTGACGATCACGTCCACCGAGCCCTCAACCGCTTCCCGGGCCTCCACATTGCCCACGAAGTTGATGCGGCCAGCTTTGGCGGCCTCCTGAAGCATAGGGTAGACGGTAGTCTGGAGGGTGGTGCCCTTGGAGGGCTCCGCGCCGATGTTCAGCAGACCCACCTTAGGCTCGGGACGGCCCAGCACATGCTCGGCGTAGTAGGAGCCCATGTAGGCAAACTGCAGCAGATACTCTGGGGGACACTCGGCGTTGGCGCCGCAGTCGATGAGCACTGCGCCCCCGTTGCCCGTAGGCACCACAGGAGCCAGAGCGGCCCGGCGGATGCCCTTGATGCGCTTGACCAGCAGGGTGGCCGCAGAGAGCAGTGCTCCGGTAGAACCAGCGGAGACAAAGGCGTCCCCGGCTCCGGATTTGAGCAGGTTCAGTCCCACCGTCAGAGAGGAGTCCTTCTTCTCCCGGAAGGCATTGGCAGGATTGTCGCAGATCTCCACCACCTCAGAGGCGTGGGCGATCTCCACCCCGGCGGGCAGCTCCTGGATGCCGTTGCTCTCCAGCACCTTGAGTATCTCCTCCCCCCGGCCTACCAGCACGATGTCCACACCGTACTCCTTGTTGGCTTGGATAGCTCCCATTACAGGAGCCTGAGGGGCGTTGTCCCCTCCCATGGCGTCAACGATGATTTTCATAAATATCCTTCTTTCTTAGAGAGCCCTGGGCTCGTCCTTCTCGACAGTCACCCAGACCGCCGAGGATACAGTTATGTGAGATTCAGCCCATCCAGAGCCTCCAAAGCCCGTTTGGACAGCTCGGCATTTTTATTCCTCTTTCCCTTCACCCGGTAGCCCAGGGCAGGAATGAGGCCGAAGTTGATATTCATCGGTTGAAAGTGTACCACAGATTCGTCGCTGATGTAAAGAGCCAGCGCACCCATGGCAGTCTCCCGTGGGAAGTTGATGGGCTCCTTGCCCTCCAGCTCCCGGGCCAGTTCCATGGCAGCCAAACAGCCCGATGCGGTGGACTCCACATACCCCTCCACGCCGGTGATCTGCCCGGCAAAGCGGACCCGGGGCTCGGTGCGCACCCGGTAGTAGCAGTCCAGCAGCCGGGGCGAGTCCAGGAAGGTGTTGCGGTGCATCACGCCGTAGCGGACAAACTCCGCATTTTTCAGGGCGGGGATCATGGAGAACACTCGCTTCTGCTCCGGCCACTTCAGGTGGGTCTGGAAGCCTACGATATTATAGATGCTGCCCTGGGCGTTGTCCTTGCGCAGCTGCACCACAGCAAAGGGCTCCTTGCCCGTCTTGGGGTCCCGGAGTCCCACCGGCTTGAGGGGACCATAGCACAGGGTATCCCGGCCACGGCGGGCCATCACCTCCACCGGCATACAGCCCTCAAACACCCCTGCGTCCTCAAAGCCGTGGACCTCCGCCTCCTGGGCGGTGGTGAGCTCCTTCCAGAAGGCGTCGTACTCCTCCTCGGTCATAGGACAGTTGATATAGTCCGGAGTACCCCGGTCATACCGGGAGGCAAACCAGGCGCTTTCCATGTCCACGCTCTCAAAGGTCACCAGGGGGGCGGCAGCGTCAAAGAAGTGAAGGTATCCGTTCTGGGGGTAGCGGCGGCCAATGGCCTCGGCCAGCGGCTCGGCCGTCAAGGGACCGGAGGCCACAATGACCTGTCCCTCCTCGGGGATGTCCAGTACCTCCTCCTCCACCACAGTGATGTTGGGGTGGTTCTTGATCTTCTCAGTAATGGCGGCGGAGAAGGCGTGGCGGTCCACCGCCAGGGCGCCCCCCGCCTCCACCCGGTGCTCATCGGCGCAGGCCATGATGAGGGAGTTGCAGCGGCGCAGCTCCTCCTTCAGCAGTCCCACCGCGTTCTCCAGCTGATCGGAGCGCAGGGAGTTGGAGCACACCAGCTCTCCAAAATCGGCGCTGTGGTGGGCAGGAGTCATTTTGTTGGGTTTCATCTCATGCAGGCGCACCGGAATGCCCCGGTTGGCCAGCTGCCAGGCCGCCTCGCTTCCCGCAAGGCCGGCTCCAATGACAATAACAGGTTCCATAGTACCTCCTGAGAGTCTCGTGTGTCCGTCTTATTCTGTAAGGCGTTTTTGCCTTACGCTTCCGTTTCCTCCGACTTAGCCTTCTTGGCCGCGGTCTTGGTGGTTTTTTTGGTGCTCGTCTTCTTTGTAGTAGTTTTTGCAGATTTCTTCGTGGAATCCGCCTTTTTTGTCGTTTTCTTGGCAGCAGTGCTCTTCTTGGCCGCCGGCTTCTTGGCGCTCTCCTCCCCTTCCTGAGCGGGAGCGTCGGCCTCCTCGGTCTTCTTTTTCCAGCCGCCGCGCTTTTCCTCGGGTGTAAAGTTAGAGCACTGTTCATTGATGCAGAAGGGCTTCTTGAAGCCACGGCCCGACTTCTTGAACATGGTCCAGCCGCAGACAGGACAATTGTCCTTTACCGGCACGTCCCAGGTCATAAAATCACAGCGGCGGCTCTCGTCCTTGCTGTTCAAATGCTCACAGCAGTAGTAGGTGTACTGCTTGCCCGTCTTCTTGCTCTTGCCGGTACGCTTGAGCAGGCGGCCGCCGCACTTGGGACACTTGCCGGGCATCTCCACCACCAGAGGCATAGTGAAGTCACACTCGGGCCAGCCGGGGCAGGCCAGGAAGCGCCCAAACCGCCCGGACTTGATGACCAGGTTCCGGCCGCACTGGGGGCAGATCTCCTCAGAAACCTCGTCGGGCACCTTGATGCGCTCGCCGTCCAACTCCTGCTCAGCTTTGTGAAGCTCCGCCTCAAAGTCATCATAAAATGCAGAGAGCACCTTCTTCCAGTCCACGCTGCCCTCTTCCACCTTGTCCAGCTCTTCCTCCATCTGGGCGGTGAAGGTGGGATCCACGATGTCCTGGAACTTGTCCTTCATCAGGCCGGTGACCACCTCGCCCAGGGGGGTAGGACGGAGGGCACGGCCCTCCTTCACCACATACTCCCGGTTGAGAATGGTGGAGATGGTGGGGGCGTAGGTGGAGGGGCGGCCAATGCCCTTCTCTTCCAGCGCACGGATGAGGGTGGCCTCGGAATAGCGGGCAGGAGGCTGGGTGAAGTGCTGCTGCTTGTCCGCCTTCTTGAGGTCCAGGTCCTCCCCCTCCTTCAAATCGGGCAGGGGGGACTGGGGAGCCTCATCCTCATCGTCCTTACCCTCCTCGTAGACAGCGGTAAAGCCGGAGAATTTCAGCTCCGAGTGGCTGGCCCGGAAGGTATAGCCCGCCGACTGGGCCTCGATGGAAACGCTGTCGTAGACGGCAGAGGCCATCTGGCAGGCCAGGAAACGGCTCCAAATGAGCTTGTAGAGCTTATACTGCTCGCTGGTCAGGTCCTTCTTGATCTCGTCGGGCACCAGGTTCACGTCGGAGGGACGAATGGCCTCGTGGGCGTCCTGGGCACTGCCCTTGGTCTTGTAGTGCCGGGCCTGGGGCGGGTAGTACTGCTTGCCGTAGCGTGTCTCAATAAAGCCCTTGGCAGCAGCAATGGCCTCTTCGGAGAGGCGCAGGGAGTCGGTACGCATATAGGTGATGAGACCCACGGTGCCCTCGCCGGTGATGTCCACGCCCTCATAGAGCTGCTGGGCGATAGACATAGTGCGGGCGGGGGTCATATTCAGCTTGCGGCTGGCCTCCTGCTGGAGGGTGGAGGTGGTGAAGGGAGGCGCGGGATTGCGCAGCTTCTCCTGCCGCTTTACCTTGGACACGGAGAAAGGAGCGGCGGACACTTCGGCCACAATGGCCTCGGCCTCCTCCTGGCTGTGGAGCTCCATCTTCTTCTCCCGGCCGTAGAACATGGCCTGGAAGCCGCCCAGGTTGGGGCGCACCCGCTCCAGGTCCACCTGGATGGACCAGTACTCCTGAGGCTGGAAGGCGCGGATCTCCTCCTCCCGCTCCACCACCAGGCGGGTTGCCACCGACTGCACACGGCCGGCCGACAGGCCCCGGCGGATCTTCTTCCATAGCAGAGGAGACAGTTCATAGCCCACAATACGGTCCAGAATACGCCGGGCCTGCTGGGCATCCACCAGGTTCTGGTCAATGGCCCGGGGTGCAGCAATGGACTCGTTGACCACCTTTTTGGTGATCTCGTTGAAGGTGACCCGGTAGGTCTTTTCATCGGGAATGTTCAGCAGTTCCTTCAAGTGCCAGGAGATGGCCTCGCCCTCACGGTCCGGGTCGGTGGCCAGATACACCTTTCCGCTCTTCTTGGCTGCCTTTTTCAGGGCGGTGATGGTCTCCTCCTTTCCCTTGATGGGCTGGTAGTCGGGCTGGAATCCGTGTTCCACGTCCACGCCCAGCTTGCTCTTGGGCAGGTCCCGGACGTGACCCATGGACGCCACCACCTCATAACCCGATCCAAGGTACTTGCCGATGGTCTTGGCCTTGGACGGGGACTCTACAATGACCAGATCTGTCTTTGTTGCCATGTGACAACCTCCAATTCGCTTGATATGGGAACAGGTGCAAACAGCACCTGAATTATTCCTGTTCCAATTCTACCAGGGGCGCGTAGCGGCCTCCCGGGTACTGCTCGGCTGCGCCGTCCACCTGGAGCATGGTCAGCGCCGACAGCACCCGCCGGGCCGGAATCTGGGTGCGGTCCACCAGCACATCGGCGGTGTCTGCCCCCTCCAGCATAGCATGAAGTACCACCAACTGATCGTCGGTGAAACGCTCCCTCTGCTCAGACAAAGAGATCTTAGGACGCCCAGACTTCTCCTTGGGCTCCTCCTGCTGAGGCTCCGGCTTTGGCTCTTCCTTGTGCTCCTTGGGCGGCGGTCCAAGCCGCTGCCGCAGATGCTCGGGCTCCAGGGCCTTGGCATGGGCCAACTTCTGGGGAAACTGATCCCAGTAGTCGGCTAAAATATCCTCTCCGCAGGTCACCGGACGGGCTCCCTGCTGAATGAGCCAGTTAGGCCCCTGGCTCATGGGCGCGTCAATGTTTCCCGGTACGGCAAACACGTCCCGGTTCTGATCCAGTGCGTGGTCGATGGTACGCATGGTCCCGCTGAACCGGGCGCACTCCACTGCGACTACTCCCAGAGACAGTCCACTGATCAGGCGGTTTCGGATGGGAAACTGCTCAGCCCGGTGGGGTGTCCCCGGCGGATACTCGCTGATCAGGGCTCCCACCGCTGCCACATCCTGATAGAGGAAGCGGTTTTCTTTGGGATATGGCACATCCACCCCGCCTGCCAGCACGGATACCACGCTGCCGCCGCCCTTCAGGGCGCCCCGCAGGGCCAGGCTGTCAATTCCCTGGGCAATCCCGGACACAAGCAGCGCTCCACATCGGGCCAGCTCCAGCCCCAGCCTGGGGGCTACCTGCTGGCCGTAAGCGGAGGGCTTGCGGCTGCCCACCACTCCGATGGCCGCCTCTTCGTCAAAGCGGATGCGGCGGCCCAGGATATACAGCACTGCCGGCGGGTCGCTGAGCTGACGCAGACGCTCGGGGTAGTCGGCATCCTGGATGGTCATGATCTGCACACCCAGCCGGTCACACCGCCCCAGGATTGCCTCGCTCTCCTCCATATTTTTGTCCAGAAGGCCTCGGATCGCCTGGGGAGCAAGACCTGGAATCATCTCCAGATCCTCCTGCTGCGCAAAGTATACCCGCTCCGGCGTGCCGAAGTACTCCAGCACCCGCAGCACGCCTCGCTGCCCCACCCCTTTCCGGGTGGTCAGCCAGAGCCAGTAATTCAGCGCCGCCATGGGCCTTCTCCTTTCTCCCCAGGGGATTTTCTTTACAAGCCCATCCGGGCTGTGTTACAGTATTTTTACAAACCAGCGGGCGCAGGCCCGCGAAAATAATCTTGGAAACGGGGAATGGTCATGACGCAGCTTCGTACCCGTCCTCACCGGGCCTGGGCCGTCTGCCTGGGCTGCTCCCTGGCTCTGTTCACAGTGATGGGCCTGGGAGTCAACGTCTTTACCATCTATCAGCCCTGGATCATCCAGGTCCACCAGTTTTCCAATGCCCAGGGCTCCTGGATCACCACCGTGCGCAGTCTGTTTGCCCTACTGGCCATGCTCTCGGTGGATACTCTGTGCCGCCGACTGGGACTGCGGTACACCATGACCGTGGGGATGGCCTGCTTTGCCGCCTCCTACGCTCTGTTTGGCGCCGCCCGCACCTTTCCAGTCTACTGTGCCGCTGCCGCCCTGTCCGGGCTGGCCTACGGCTACGGCGGAATGATCCCCCTCACCCTGGTCATCTCCAACTGGTTTGATTCCCGGCGGGGTCTGGCCTTGGGTCTGGCGGCCGCAGGCAGCGGCCTGCCCACCATTTTGTTTCCCCCTCTGGTCACCCAAGTCATCAAGCTCTGGGGGCTGAAAACCGCTCTGTACGGAGAGGCCGTGCTGGGTGTTCTGCTCACCCTGGGCGTCTTTCTTCTGGTACGCAGCCACCCTTCCCAGGTAGGGCTTGCCCCCTACGCCGGAACAAAAACCGCGCCGGCCGCTCAGCCGCAGGCAGTCCGCCTCTCTCCTGCCGGATTGCGCCCCATCCACTGGTGGGCAGCAGCGGTGGCCGCCTTTCTCATCGGCGCACCCTCCGGTCCGGGTTTCTCGCATCTGACGGTGCTGTATACCAGCTGCGGCTATGACTCCCTGCTGGTGGCCTTTCTTATGTCCTACTTGGGCGTGGTGCTCATGGCAGCCAAGGTACTCTATGGCCAAATCAGCGACAAGCTGGGCAGCCGTACCGCCAACTTTTTGGTCTTTGCCGTTATGTTGGCAGGCTTCCTGCTGTGCGCCCTGGCACCTTTTGGCAGCGTTCCCCTGGCCTTTGCCGCCATCACCCTTACTGCCCTGGGCATGCCCATCTCTTCCGTGACTCTGTCCGTATGGGCGGGAGATCTTAGCGGCGCAGACACCTATCAGCGCACGGTAAAGTGGTTTACCAGCGCCTATATGCTGGGCTCTCTAGTCACCGGACCGCTGCCCGGTCTGTCGGCTGACCGGCTGGACAGCTATGTGCCCGCCTATCTGCTCTTTGCTCTGATGCTCTTCATTGCCGCTGTTCTGGTTCAGGGGGTATACCGCCGCCTGGATCTGGGAAAGCGTCCTCAATAAGCTGCTCTCCACGCGGGCCGGATTTCGGCCCGCTTTTTATTTTCCCATCTCCCACAGGACTACCACCGCCGCACTGGCGGCGTTGAGAGATTCACACCGCTCCCGCATCGGGATCTTTACGGTCTGCTCGGCCCGGTCCAGCAGAGCCTGGGACACCCCGCGGCCCTCGCTGCCGATAACCACGGCGGCCCGTCCAAGGTCCGCCTGGCGCACGTCCACCGTATCCTCCCGCAGGGCTGTGGCATACAGCGGGATCTGAGAGGTCTTCAGCAGTCCCTCCAGCTCCTCCACCGTGGTCTCCCACACCGGCAGGCGGAAGCAGGCTCCCATGGTGGCCCGCACCACCTTCGGGCTATACGGGTCAGCGCAGCCGTTGACCAGCAGCAGCCCGTCTGCGCCCAAGGCATCGGCGGAGCGCCAGATGGTCCCCACGTTGCCCGGGTCCTGGACTCCGTCCAGCACCAAGTAACGCTTCCCTTCCAGCCGATGGGGCGGGGTTGTGGAGGGCAGCTGAGCCAAAAACAGCGCACCCTGGGGCGTCTTCATGGGGGAGATAGTCTCCATCACATCCCGAGGCACCTGGACGAGCCGGACGCCGGCGGGCAGGGCCGGCGGCGTTATTTCCGGGGTCACCACCACCGTGGTCAGAGGCACGTCCCATTTCAGGGCCTCTTCCAGCAGCTTTACGCCGTCGCCCAGGTACTCCCCTGCCTTCTCCCGCACGCCCCGTCCTCCTGAGGAGAGCTGCCGGATCTTTTGCAGCAGGGGATTCTTTCGGCTGGTAATGATCTCCATCATGCCCGCTCCAATCGCTCAATATCGCTGTTGCGTCCCAGCACCACCAGGCAATCCTCCGGACTCTGGAAGACAAAATCTCCGCCCGGGGCGATGGTCATTGCATCCCCGCGGCGCACCGCAATGACGGTGAGCTTCCATTTGGCACGGATGTTCAGATCCACGATGGATTTGCCCACCCAGCTCTCAGGCAGGGTGCGCTCCACAATGGAATATTCGTTGGACAGCTCGATAAAGTTAACGATGTCGCCGTTGATGAGCCGGCGGGCCAGACTCAGTGCCATCTCCTGCTCCGGGAAGACCACCAGATCCGCCCCGATCTTCTCCAGCACCTTGCGGTGAACCGAGCTGTTGGCCTTTCCAACCACCCGGGGCCCATTCAGCTCCTTCAGATTCAGAGTAATCAGAGCGCTGGTACCCACATCGCTGCCGGCAGCTACCACGGCACAGTCAAAGTTCCGCGCTCCCACGCCGGAGAGCACCTCCGGGTCCCGGGCATCCCCCACCACCGCATGGGTCACATGGTCGGCCACTGCCTGTACCCGCTCAGGAAGGACATCAAGGGCCAGTACTTCATGGCCCTGCTCGCACAACTCCTGGGCCAGCGAGGCGCCAAACCGTCCCAGCCCCACAATCAGAAAGCTTTTCATATATTCCTCCTAATACTCAGCCTATCATAACCTCTGTAGAAGGGTAGAGGATCTTGTTCTCCCCCCGTCCCCGGGTCAAGAAGGCAATGGAGAAGGACAGGATTCCTACCCGTCCTAAAAACATCAGTGCAATCACCAGCAGTGCGCTGGGCACGCTCAGTCCGGGGGTAATACCCATGGTCACACCCACTGTACCCATAGCAGATGCCGTTTCAAAGGCCGCCTGCACATAGGGCACCTGTTCCATCAGGGACAGGAGCATAGACGCGCTCAAAAACAGCAGCAGCACCGTCAGCGCCAAGGTCATGGCGTCCAGGACCTTTCGGCCGGGAATCCGTCTGCCCCGGAAGACGACCTGATCCCGTCCCCGCAGACCGTCCCGCAGAGCCAGCAGTAACACACCCACCGTCACCGTCTTCAGTCCGCCCGCTGTGGAGCCGGAGGAGCCGCCGATGAGCATCAGCAGAATGGACATAACCGCCGATCCTTCCAGCAGTTTTCCCTGATCAAAGGTGGCATAGCCCGCCGTGCGCAGGGTAACCGACTGGAACAAGGCGTTGAGAGGCCGCTGCCACAGGGGCATGCTCCCCAACGTATCGGGGTTTTCCCACTCCGCGCAGGCAAAATAGACCGCGCCAAAAACAATGAGACAGGCGGTGATGCCCAGTACCATCTTACTATAAAGAGTTAATTTTTTCCAGCAGCGCTTCTGGATCACATCTTCCCACACGAAGAAGCCCAGGCCGCCTATCACAATGAGGGCCATGATGGTGCCCAGCACCAACGGGTCGCCCTGGTAGGCCGCCAGGCTAGAGTAGGGGCCGCTGTAAAGGCCCAGAATATCAAAGCCGCCGTTACAGAAGGCAGAGATGCTGTGAAAAATGGAAAACCAAATGCCCAGCAGTCCAAACTGAGGCACAAACCGAATGGCCAGCAGGACCGCTCCAATCCCCTCCACAAGCATTGTACCCAGCAGGGCGTGGCGCACCACTCGCACCACTCCGGCTACCCGGTCCAGGTTCATGGCCGAGGCCATCACCAGGCGCTGAGACAAGCCGATACGCCGGTGCAGAGCAAAGGGGATGATGGAGATCAGGGTAACAAACCCCAGTCCGCCTAACTGAAGCAGCAGCAAAATAACTGCCTGACCAAATACCGACCAGTGTACCGCCGTATCCACCAAAACCAGTCCAGTCACGCAGGTGGCGGAGGTTGCAGTGAACAGACAGGTCAACCATGGAGTCATCTGTCCGTCCTGGGCGGAGATGGGCAGATGCAGCAGCAGTGTGCCCAACAGAATAATGGCCCCAAAACCCAATACGATGTAACGGGTGGGGTTGATACTCTTGCGCTTATTCTTATGAAGTTGCATCGCTGCACACGTCTCCCTTTTGGGTATCTTCCTTCGACCTTTATTCGGCCGTCATCCCTGTACGCCCCATTTTTTAAGAAAAAGCAGCAAAAAGGAGCTGTTTTTCAACAAAATATCCTGTTGACGCAGGGCATCCCTTCCCGGGGCCGATTCGGCAGACCTTAATATAGCATACCCTCCCAGGATATTCAAGTCAACGATTTTCTCCCGGCAGTGCGTTCCGCCCAACCAATTGGGAAGGAATTTTTATCGTTCTCACGGCTCTTTTTTCCCTGAACGCCGCTTCAAAAGACGCTTCAGGCTCTATCAGGCTCTATTATATATAATGTATCCCCCGCCACAAGTCAAGCGCCGAGCAAGAAAAGTCCTTCATCCAGTCCCTGCCTTTTCCCGCTTTTTTTAGCTGACAGGGAAGAAAAACCGGCCGGCGGACAATGCCGCCGGCCGGTAAGGCAGGTTTTTGGGTTGGATACTTGGTGTGCTCCGGACGATCCGGCTTTACGCCTCAATAGCGGTACGGATCTGGTCAAACACCGTATCAGAGCCTTCACACATCACCATCAGCACCGTGCCGTCCTCCAGAGTCTCCAGGCGGGCATTCTCTGCCACAGCATACTGGTCCGCCAGGTAGGTCTCAAAGTTCGTCTTCTGCTTGTCAATGAAGCCCTGAAGGCCCTCTTTCACGGCCTCCTCCTTGCCCTCAGCGGGCATGACGGCAGCAATGCCGTAGGCCTTCACGCTCATCATGGAACCGCTGACGCCAAAGGCGGTCATATCCTCTGCCTTAAGGCCCATGGATTCCAGGATCATACCATTGATCTCATTCTCGTCGTCGATCTGGGTAATGACGGGGTTATATTCCACCATCTCGCCCCCGCTCTCTGTGATGGCCTGGCTGTACAGCTGGGTCAGTTCCTCCGGGGTACGGGTGCTGCCGGTCTTCTGTCCGCAGCCGGTCAGAGCAGTGATCAAAAGCGCGGCGCAAGCCAAACTGGCAAACAATTTTTTCATGGGTGGTCTCCTTTTTTCTTGTTCTGAACGGACTAATTATCGGCCCGTTTCATCTTCTTTGACGCCTTCCAAGAAAAAAGGTTCCCAGGAAATTCAATTTTATGCGCTCAGCCCTGGGGCAGCAGCAAAGTCACCGTGGTGCCCTTGCCCGGAGTACTCTCCAGACGAATCTGTCCGTCATGGAGGGCCGCGCCGTGCTTTACGATGGACAGGCCCAATCCGGTGCCGCTGATGTCCTTTGAGTGGCTCTTATCCACCCGGTAGAACCGTTCAAACACCCGGTTCTGATCCTCAGCAGGGATACCGATGCCGTTATCCTCCACCGAAACCTCTACGCCGCCCTCTACCGGGCCTACCGTGACGGCTACCGTGCCGCCCCGGCGGTTATACTTGATGGCGTTGTCGCACAGGTTGTAGATCATCTCATCCAGCACCCGGCGCACACCGTGGACCTGGACGGAACGCCCCATGGTCTTGATGGTCACATCATTTTTCTGAGCGGCGCTCTCCAGGCGTTTTGTCACCTCCAGAGAGAGCTGGAACAGGTCCACATCCTCCCGTTCCATGTTCACCGCACCCTCGTCCAGTTGGGACAGACGGATGATATCTTCCACCAGGGCAATGAGACGCTGGGCCTCCTGGTAGATGTCGCTGGCAAAGCCCTGTACGTCCTCCGCCTTTACCATGCCGCTCTGCATGATCTCCGCAATGCCGGAGATGGAAGTCAGTGGGGTCTTCAGCTCATGGGAGACGTTGGCGGTAAACTCCCGCCGCAGGTCCTCCCGCTGTTCCTGCTCGGTGACATCCAACAGGACCATCACCGCGCCCATCTGCTCCTCACCCTGCATGACCGGGTTGGCCAGCAGCTGGCAACAGCGGCCGTTCAGACGCAGCATCTGCTGGCTGCGGTGGCCGGAAAGCACCTCATCCACCGCCTGGCGGAAGCTTTCGCTGCGGTTGAGCACCAGGGCATTCACCTCTCCCTGTGGCGCCTGAGCACCCAGCTGGTTCAGGGCACCCTTATTATAGGAGAGCACATGGCCATGCCGGTCCATCAGCAGGAAACCTTCGGACATATTTTCCGTCAAAGCGGCAAACTCCTGCTGCTTCTGCTGCAGCTGAAGCAGCTGCTGCTGGATGGTATCGTTCTGGTGCTTAATGCGGGAGAGCAGGGGGGTCAGCTCCTCATAGGTGTCGCAGTCCTCCGGGTGCTCCAGGTCCAGATTGACAATGGGGCGAATGATTCGCTTGGCCATTCGGGAGGCCAACACGGCCGAAATCAGCAGCGACAGAGCCAGAATGATCAAAATCGGCTGTACCATGGACAGTAGCAGGGTCACCACCGTCTGCTGCGCGCTGGCCACACGGATCACGGTGCCGTCATTGAGCCGTCGGGCGGCATACAGGGTCTGCTGGGCCAGGGTGGAGGAGTAGCGCCGGGCGGTACCGGACTGACCGGTCATCGCCTGCTGGATCTCCTCCCGGTCACCATGGTTCTCCATGGCAGTTTCGTCGGCCTGGCTGTCATAGAGCACAGTACCGTCTGTATCCACCCAGGTCACCCGGTTTTCCGTGTTGAGCCCGGTGAGATAGTCCATCCCGTTGAGCTCCACGCCCTGGGCTACCAACCAGGTCTCCGTCTCCAGCTCGGTCATCAGCTGGTTACTGAAGTACTGGTACAGCATCCCCAAAAACAGGGCAATGGACAGCACCATCACAGAGACGGCTACTGCCGTGGAATTTCGAAATAATTTGGCGGTCATATTTTTCAACTTCTATCCCTCCGCCGGTCAGTCGGCACTGATCTTGTAGCCGATGCCCCGCACCGTCTCAATGCAGTCGCCGGATTTGCCCAGCTTCTGACGCAGGGTACGGATATGTACGTCCACAGTCCGGCTGGCGCCGTCAAACTCATAGCCCCAGATGGTGTTGAGCAGCTGATCCCGGGTAAATACGGTACCGGCCCGCTCCAACAGCAGGCACAAAACCTGAAACTCCTTCAGCGTCAGGGTGACTTCCCGGTCTCCGTCCCGGACGATGTGCCGCTCGGGGTCCACAAAAAGGCTGCCCAGGGAGTAGGTCTTTTCCTTGGGCTGGTTCTGCCCCGCGTGGCGCAGGGCGGTGCGTACACGGGCCATCAGTTCCATCATGCCGAAGGGCTTGGCCACATAGTCATCCGCCCCCTCATCCAGTCCCAGCACCTTGTCATACTCCGTACTCTTGGCTGTGAGCATAATGACAGGCAAGGTCTTGGTGGCGGGCATGGAGCGCAGGCGTTTAAGCACCTGCAGGCCATCCTCCTCAGGCAGCATGATATCCAGCAGCACCAGCTCGGGGCTGCCCTTCTCCATGGCCTCCCAAAACTGGGAGGGGCGGTCAAAGCCCTGGGCCTCCATGCCCTGACTCTGTAAGGTATAGACCACCAGCTTACGGATGCTGGCGTCATCCTCTAAAATATAGATCACGTGCGTTTACCTCTCCTCCGCTCCCCTTCCGGGAAGCTCACATATCGCCGTGCTGTCCGGTGAGGGAGTACTCCACCCACTCAGCAATGTTGCAGGCGTGGTCGCCGATGCGCTCAAAGTATTTGGCGATCATCAGCAGGTCCATACAGGTCTCCCCGCTGTCTCCCTGGCCGATGCGGCGAATGAGTTCGTCCTTGACTTCCAGGAACATGCGGTCGATCTCGTCATCCTTGCGAATGACCTCCTGAGCCAGGCCCAGGTTCTTGCGCACAAAGGAGTCGATGCTGTCGGTGACCATGCCGATGGTGCTGCGGGCCATCTCAGCGATGGGTACATGGGAAATCACAGGGCTATCCTCAATGTCCCGGGTAATCTCGGCAATATCGCTGGCCTGGTCGCCGATGCGCTCCATGTCGGAGATCATCTTCAGCGCTGCGGAGATGGTGCGCAGGTCCCGGGCCACCGGCTGCTGCTGGAGCAGCAGCTTCATGCACAGGCTCTCGATGTCCCGCTCCTTCTGATCGATCTCCCGCTCAGCAACGCAGGCAGTCTCCCGCAGGGCGGCGTCTCCTTCCAGCAGAGCCTTGGCGGCGGCGGAAATGGCCTCCTCGCACAAAGCTCCCATTTTGATCAGCTCTACATTCAGCTGTTCCAGCTGTTCGTTGAATTTGTCCCGCATTATCCGAACCTCCCGGTGATGTAATCTTCCGTCTTCTTGTTCTGGGGCATGGAGAACATCTGCTCCGTGTCGCCGTACTCGATGAGTTCACCCAGCAGGAAGAAGGCGGTCTTGTCGGAGATACGGGCGGCCTGCTGCATATTGTGGGTGACCATGATGATAGTGTAATCCTTTTTCAGCTCGGTGGCAAGGTCCTCGATTTTGGAGGTGGAAATGGGGTCCAGAGCGGAGGTGGACTCGTCCATAAGCAGTACGTCGGGCTTGACCGCCAGCGCGCGGGCGATGCACAGACGCTGCTGCTGGCCGCCGGAGAGGCCCAAGGCGGGCTTTTTCAGCCGGTCCTTTACCTCATCCCAAATGGCCGCACTCTTCAGAGACTCCTCCACGATCTCGTCCAGCTTTACCTTGCTGCGGATACCGTGGGTGCGGGGACCGTAGGCCACGTTGTCGTAGATGGACATGGGGAAGGGGTTGGCCTTCTGGAAGACCATGCCGATACGCTTGCGCAGATCGGTGACATCCTGGCCGGGGGCGTAGATGTCCTCTCCCCGGTACAGCAGGGAGCCGTTGATCTTCACAATGGGAATAAGGTCGTTCATCCGGTTGAGACAGCGCAGGAAGGTGGACTTGCCGCAGCCGGAAGGACCAATGAGCGCGGTGATCTGGTGCTCAGGAATCTCGATGTTGATATCCTTCAGCGCGTGGTTTTCTCCGTAATACAGGTTGAGGTTTTCGGCCTGTAAAATGACATTTTCGTTCATATTGTATCTCCCTATCCAAGTTCAGAAGGTTTATTTCTTTCTCAAATATCCGCCGGCAAATTTTGCGGCCAGATTGATGACAAAGGTGATGATCAGCAGCACCACCGCCACCGAGAAGGCCAGATCAAATTCGGCGCGCTCTTTGGCGTAGACGTACAAAGCCACAGTCAGGGTCGCACCGGAGCTGTCCAGCAGGCCGCCGGAACTGAAGAAGTTCTGCAGGGTAGTGCCCATGCCGGCGGTAAACATCAGTACGGCGGACTCACCGACTACGCGGCCGATGGACAGGATACAGCCCGTTACAATGCCGTCCACAGAGGAGGGCAGCACCACGGTACGGATCATGTGCCACTTGCCCGCACCCAGGCCCAGGGAGCCTTCCCGGTAGCTCTGGGGGACGGTCTTCAGGGACTCCTGGGTGGTTCGAATGATGGTGGGCAGGGTCATAATGACCAAGGTGAGCGCGCCGGCCAACAGGGTCTTGCCCAGATTCATAACCTGACAGAACACCAGCATACCCACCAGGGCGTACAGGATGGAAGGAATGCCGGCCAGAGTCTCGGTGGCAAACTCAATGGCCGCTACCAGCTTGTGGTTGGTGGCGTACTCGGTGAGGTAGATGGCCGCACCTACACCCAGAGGCAGGATAAAAATCAGCGTCACGATGATAACGTAAATGGTATTCTGAATGGCGGGGAGGATACCGTCAGTACCCCGCAGCACACTCTCCTGACTGGTTAAAAATGTCCAGTTCAGGTTGGGCAGGCCCCGATAGAAGATGTACCCGATGAGAAAGAGCAGCAGCAGAACCGTCGCTCCGGCAGACAGATAGAGAAGGGTCCGCATCCCCACCTCATAAACACGGCGGCGGGGAGAGAGCTTACTTTTGGCCTTACTGGCCGTCTGAGTGGCAGAAGTCGTAGTCATAGTATTCGTCATCCTTTACGCCTCCTTGTCCCGTTTCAGGAACACATTGAGGATCACATTGATACACATAATGAACAGGAACAGCACCAGACCGATGGAGTACAGAGCATTTCGCTGCAGGCTTCCCACAGCAGCATAGCTCATCTCACTGGCGATGGCTGTGGTGAGGAACTTGACACTGGAGAGCATGGAGGGCATGTTGGCCACATTGCCGGCTACCATCAGGATGGCCATGGCCTCACCAATGGCACGGCCCACGCCCAGCACTACCGCCGCGGCGATGCCGCTCTTGGCAGCGGGCGCGGTGACCCGGAAGTAAGTCTCCAGCTCGGTGGCTCCCAGGGCCAGGCTGGCCTCCTCATACTCTTTGGGCACCGCCTTCAGAGCGGTCTCAGACACCGAGATGATGGAGGGCAGGATCATAACAGCCAGCACAATGATAGCAGCCAGCAGGCTGTCGCCGGCGGGAATATGGAAGAACTCCCGGATGGCGGGCAGCAGGATCATCATACCCACCAGACCGTACACCACCGAAGGGATACCGGCCAGCAGATCCACCGCCGGACGGATCACCGATGCCACCTTGGGAGGCGCTACCTTGGCCAGAAATACTGCGGTCATAAATCCGATGGGCACGCCGATGATAATGGCGCCGGCAGTGCCGTAAATGGAGGTCAGGATAAAGGGCAGAATGCCGTAGGCCGGATCGGTCTTGTCGGTGGAGGCCCAACGGGTGCCAAACAGGAAGTCAATAAGACCGACCTCTTTGATAGCAGGCAGACCGGAAATGATCAGATAAACGGTAATCAGCAGCACAAAGGCAATGGCAATAAATCCGCAGATCATAAAAAGAGTCTTCATGATCCATTCCATGGCGTCTTTCGCCCGGCGCACACCGCCCTGATTTCCAATGACTTGCTCTTTTTTCATATCACTCAACCTTTTCTTTTCGTTTGTCTCCTCAGCTGACACTGAGACACGAGCTATGTCATGTCCCCGTGTCAACTGAGGAATATGGCAGAGGGGAGACATTGATTTAAAACAAGCCCCCGGGGACCGGGGGCTTGTTTTCATGTTTCTCAGGAATTAGCCCTTGGGAGACACAGCACCGGCAGCAGCAATGATGTCGGCAGCATCCGCGCTCATGGCGAAGTCCAGGAAAGCCTGGGTAGCCTCGGAGAGCTCAGCACCCTCCTTGGTGACCATCACGAAGGGACGCTGGATCTCATAGGAGCCGTCCTTCACGGTATCCTCGGAAGGAGCAACACCGTTGACCTTCACAGCCTTCACAGTGTCATTCACAGCGGACAGGGAAGCGTAGCCGATGGCGTTGGGGTTGGAGGCCACGTTGCCGATCACGTCGCCGGTGGAGGAGTACTCGTTGGTGTACTTGCAGGCATCCTCTACGCCCACGATCTCCTCGAAGGCGCCGCGGGTGCCGGAACCAGCCTCACGGCCGAACACAGCGATCTCGCCGTCGGTGCCGCCCAGCTCGGACCAGTTGGTGATCTCACCGGTGAAGATCTGAGCGATCTGCTCCACAGTCAGGTCCTCCACGCCGTTGGCGGGGTTGATGACCACGGCCACACCGTCCAGAGCCACGATGTTCTCTACCGCGCCGTTCTGCTTCTCCTCATCCTTCAGAGCACGGGAGGACAGGCCCAGGTCACAGGTGCCGTCGATGGCGGACTGGATGCCGGTGCCGGAACCGGTGCCGGAGTAGTTCACGGTCACACCAGGATTGAGCTCCATGAAAGCTTCACCCAGGGCCTTGACCACGCTCTCCATGGAGGTGGAACCGTCGGTATTCACGGTGCCGCTGAGCTCCACGGTGGAGGAGTCATTGGTGTTGCTCTGAGAACCGGAGCTGCTGCCCTGATCCTGATTGCTGCTGCCGCAGCCGGTGAACAGACCCAGGGCCAGAGCAAGGGACAGGCCCAGGCAAGTAAGCTTCTTCATATTCATCATTCTCCTTTGGTTCGTTTTCATTTAAGTACTGTGCAATCCGTTTCCCGTTTTGCGTGTCTCAGTATAAAAAAGCCATGTAAAATGAAAAAGCCCCTTTGTGTTAAATCCACGTAAAATCGCATATTCCCCAGGAATTTGGTCACTTTTCATCAAAAGAACCCCCTCCTATCTGGTTTCAATGTAAAATCAGCCCGTTTTTTCTTCTCTTCATACTGCCGCAGGCAAAAAAGATCCGGGACGGTTTCCTAATGGGAACCGCCCCGGTTTTACATTTCTTTTTGTGATTTTACAAGCCGCCCCGCTCTACCAGCCGTTCCAGCCCCTTCCGGTCCCGGATACGCACACCGCCCCGAAACAGCTCCACCGTCTCCGCAGCGGACAGTTTCTTTAAGGTACGGGTCACCGCCTCCCGGGCGCTGCCGATGGCCTGGGCCAGCTGCTCCTGGGTAACTTGAATGGTATCGGTCTCCAGCCGCTGGGACTCCTCCAGCAAATAGGAGGCCACCCGCTGCTCCAACGTATAAAAGAGCATCTGTTCCACGGCCCGGATGGCGTGGGAGAACCGCTGGGCCGCCGCCTTGTAGATGAAATTCTCTACATAGATATTCTCCCGCATCAAAACGGACAGATATTGAATGGGGATGACCAGCACCTCCACCGCTGTCTCCGCCTGGATCTGTACATCAAAGGTGATGGCATTGAGCATACAGGAGGCGGACAGCACACACACCTCCCCTTCCGTCATGCGGGAGATGGTGGCTTCCCTACCGTCCTCTGAGAGCAGGTAGATGCGCACCACACCGCTCTGGATCAGGAGAGCTCCCAGGCAGTCGGTATCCGGGGAGCGGATGATCTGTCCAGGGGCATAGGACGCCCGCTGTACACAGCTCAGCAAGGTCTCCTGCTGCTGCCGGGTGAGGTGAGGCCAAAAGGACAGGGATTCAGGGGTCAGGGTATTCATAGCGGGCTCCTCTCTCCGGGGATCGTTTGTTTCTCCTTTATTATACTGTTTTTTCTTCCTGGGGCAAGAGGTTTGTGACCCTGTCACAGAGGGAACGATTTCACTGTGGTATGGTTACCCTATCCAAACCGATTTTTCTTGACAAACCCACAGGAGGTTTTTATCATGAAGCAAGTTCTTTCGTTCCTGCGCTCCAACGCCGCCGGCCTCATCTTTATCGCCCTTGGCCTGGCAGGGGGATACCTTTATTACCGTCTCACCCTGTGTGCCACCGGGACCTGCCTCCTCACCTCCACCCCCTATTACTCCATGCTGGTGGGAGGGCTGCTTGGCGCGCTGGCCGGAGACCTGCTGTCCGCCCTGCGGCAGCGCCTGACTTCCCGCTCTTCTCAATAATCAAACCGGAGGAATCCCATGGTCTATCTTGTCACCTTTCTGGAAGGTCTCATCACCTTCATCTCTCCCTGTCTGCTCCCCATGCTGCCCATCTACCTGTCCTATTTTGCCGGCGGACAGCCGGACGCCTCCCGGGGACGGGTGCTGAAAAATGCTCTGGGCTTTGTGCTGGGCTTTACGCTGCTGTTTGTGGCCATGGGCGCTTTTGCCGGTTCCATCGGCGCGCTGCTCACCCGGCACCAACAGGCGGTAAATATCGTCAGCGGCCTGATTGTCATCTTCTTCGGCCTTAACTTCCTTGGTGTGTTCCGCCTGTCCCTGTTCCGGGGCTCCAAGGGCTATTCCGTGGGCCATGATATGGGCTTTTTCTCCGCTCTGATATTCGGCGCGGTCTTTGCCGTGGGCTGGACTCCCTGCGTAGGGGCTTTCCTTGGTTCGGCCCTGGTACTGGCCTCCCAGCAGGGCTCTACCCTGCAGGGGATTCTCCTGCTGCTGTGCTACTCCGCCGGCCTGGGCATCCCGTTTTTGGCCAGCGCCCTGCTCATCCAGTCCCTGAAAACTGCCTTTGACTGGATCAAGCGCCACTATTCTATCATCAACGCCGTCTCGGGCGGACTGCTCATCGTAGTGGGTATCCTCATGGCCACCGGCACCATGGGCACGCTGCTCTCCCGCCTTGTCTAAGGAGGTACTTCATTATGGGTAAAAAATCTACTGTCATCTTAGGCATCGCCCTGGTGGTAATTCTGGCCGCCGCCGGATTTCTCTACACCCGCCTGGCTCCCGGCGTGCAGAACAGCCAGCTGGCCAATGAGCCCAGCCAGTCGGAGGGCTCCTCCTCTTCCTCCTCTTCCTCTTCCCAGCAGGCCAATCCCGCTCCCTCCTTTCCCATGGAGGATTCCCAGGGCAACATGGTACAGCTGTCCGACTTTTTAGGGGATAAACCTGTTTTTCTCAACTTCTGGGCCTCTACCTGTTCCCCCTGCAAGCAGGAGATGCCCGACATCCAGGCCCTGTACGAGCAGTATGGAGACCAGATCCACTTCGTGCTGGTCAATGTGGGCGCGGCCATGAACGACACCCGGGAAAAGGCGGAGAGTTATCTGAAGGAGGCAGAATTCACCTTCCCGGTGTACTACGACGTGGACTACCAGGCCATCTCAACTTACGGTATCAACTTCTTCCCCTTCTCCATCTTTATTGACGCCCAGGGCAATCTGATCACCTACGGTCAGGGGAAGCTTTCGACCGAACTGCTGCAAAAGGGCCTGAACCTGATGGCCCCCGATGTGGTCCCCGCCCCTTAGTTCTCCTTTTTGGCAAATCATTCACAAAAGCTCCCCTTTTTTCTACACGATTGGCTCTTGCGTCCCGAAAAAAAAGGAAGTATAATATGGTTGTTGCGTTATGAGCCGGATAAGGCAAATCCGTTTTTCGGTTGCGAATCCCGGTTCACGGAGGTAACATTATGGTAAAAGCGATCGTAGGCGCCAACTGGGGCGACGAGGGCAAGGGCAAGATCACCGACATGCTGGCGGAGACCTCTGATGTGGTCATCCGGTTCCAGGGCGGTGCCAATGCCGGCCACACCATTATTAATGATTATGGCCGTTTTGCTCTGCACATCCTCCCCTCCGGCACCTTCTACCCCCACATCACCAATATCATCGGCAACGGTGTGGCACTGGACATCCGCAAGCTGGTGGATGAGCTGAAATCCCTCACCGATCAGGGCGTGCCTGCGCCCAACCTGATCGTGTCGGAGCGCTGCCAGATTCTCATGCCCTACCACACCCTGCAGGACGCCTATGAAGAGGAGCGTCTGGCCGGCAAGGCCTTTGGCTCCACCAAGAGCGGCATCGCCCCCTTCTACTCCGACAAGTACGCCAAGATCGGCATCCAGGTGTGCGACCTGTTTGACGAGGCGCGGCTGAAGGAGCGTCTGACTGCCGCTGTTTCCCTGAAAAACGTACTCTTTGAGCACCTCTACCACAAGCCCGCGCTGAATGTGGACGAGCTGTTCCAGGAGTTGGTCACGCTGCGTGAGGAGATCCGTCCCTATGTAGGCGACGCGGTGGGCTTTGTCCACCAGGCCCTGAAGGAGGACAAGACCATCCTGCTGGAGGGTCAGCTGGGCTCCATGAAGGACCCCGACCTGGGCATCTTCCCCATGACCACCTCCTCCCACACTCTGGCCGGCTTTGGCTGTGTGGGCGCTGCCGTGCCTCCCACTGCGGTGGAGGATGTTATCTGCGTCACCAAGGCTTACTCCTCCTCCGTGGGCTCCCACACCGAGCCCTTCGTCAGCGAGCTGCTGGGCGAGGAGGGTGACGAGCTGCGCCGCCGCGGCGGTGACAAGGGCGAGTTCGGCGCCACAACCGGCCGTCCCCGCCGTGTGGGCTGGTTTGATGCCGTAGCCACCAAGTACGGCTGCATGGTGCAGGGCGCCACCAAGGTGGCTCTCACCTGCCTGGACGTGCTGGGCTACCTGGACGAGATCAAGGTCTGCACCGGCTATGAGATCGACGGCAAGGTCACCGACGTCTTCCCTGTCACTCCCCTGCTGATGAAGGCCAAGCCCGTCTTCACCACTCTGCCCGGCTGGAAGTGCGACATCCGCGGCTGCAAGGACTACGAGTCTCTGCCCCAGCAGGCCAAGGACTATGTGGACTTTTTGGAGGCCCACATCGGCGCCCCCATCACCATGGTCTCCTCCGGCCCCAAGCGTGATGAAATGACCTATCGCACCCCCAAAATCTAACCGATCCATCGCGCCGGATGCCACCCCCTTGTGGCATCCGGCGTGCCATTTCTACGGACCAGGAGTTTTACCTATGAAACGTATCTTTTCTGCCGGTCTTTCTGTGGCCCTGGCGTGTTCCCTGTGCCTGACTCCCGTCTCCGCCCTTACCGTCCAACAGGCCGGTGCTCTTCTGGAACAATTCTATGTGGACCAGATTCCCGACTCCGTTCTGGCCCAGGAGGATCTGGACTCCATGCTGGAAGCCCTTGGCGACCCCTACACCGTCTACATGACCAAGGAGGAGTACAGTGCCTTCCTGAACTCGGTCAACGGGGAAACTCTGGTGGGGATCGGCGTGTCCATTCAAAAGGAAGTCACGGAACACGGATTTCTGATCCTGTCCATCCTCCCCGACTCCCCGGCGGAGCAGGCCGGACTGGAGGAGGGCGACTCCATCCAGTCCATTGACGGAGTGCCCGTCACCGCCTCGGAGCAGTCCTCTGCCCTGACCGGTCAGGAGGGCTCCCGGGTCACGCTGACCGTCCTCTCCGGCAAAACGGGGACCACCCGGGAGTTGACCCTCACCCGCCGGAAGGTACAGGTGCCCATCGTCACCTACTCCCTGGTGGATGGGGGGGCCGTGATCGAGTGCATCAGCTTCGGTGACACCACCGCAGAAACCATCTCCCAGGCGCTGGCCCAATACGACGATCTGGACCGCCCCATTCTTCTGGACCTGCGCTCCAATCCCGGCGGCTCCACCAATGCCGCCGCAGACAGCGTTGGCAGCTTCATCGGCCGACACAATATCACCTATTTCCGGGACAGCGATGGGAAATACACGCAGGTCTACAGCAGCAGCGACTATGCTGACCGGACCGACCAGCCGCTCATCATCCTTACCGACGGCAATTCTGCCAGCGCCTCTGAGCTGTTTTCCGCCGCCATCCGGGACTATCGCGCCGGAATCGCTGTGGGCGGCCGCACCTATGGCAAGGGTATCGCCCAGATCGTGCTGGACGAGGAGTCTGCTCCCGGCCTTTTTGACGGGGATGCTCTGAAGATCACCTCCTACCGCTTTTTCTCTCCCGACGGTGCCACCAACGACACCATTGGCGTGCTGCCCACCCTCATGATTTCCCAGGAATATGCTCCGGCCGCGGCGCTGCTGCTCACGGCCGCGCAGCCCCAGGACAGCCAGGGATACTGGAAGCTGGAGCTTGCCGGCTGTACCTTCTACATCTCCGGCGAGCAGGCCGCCCAAGAGGAATACCGGGATGCCTTTGACCAGCTGCTGGAGGCCCTGCCTCCCTCCGCCCAGCTCAGCCAGGGTGCCGGAGGCAGTCAGTGGACCGCCGTCACCCCCGCCCAAGCCGCTCAGGCTTCTGGGCTGAGCTACAACTGCCGCTGGGACTATACCGATCTGGGACAGTGCGACTATGCCGACGATGTAGCCACCCTGTCCGCCTATGGGCTGCTGGGCGGCTTCCCGGACGGCTCCTTCCGGCCGGAGCAGTCCATCACCCGGGGCGAATTTGCCGTTTTGCTGGCCTCTGCCCTGAATCTGCGTCAGAGCGGCTCGGCAGGCTTTACCGACGTTCCCTCTGACGCCTGGTACACCAAGGCGGTGGATGCCATGGTGGCCAAAGGATTTTTGGCCGGACGGAGCAGCACCAGCTTTGCCCCCCAGGACAGCCTCACCTATGAGGAGCTGGTCACCATTCTCTCGGCTGTCTCCTCCTGGGCCTGTATAGACGGCTACGCCATGGCAGACCAGCCCATTTTCTCCGGCCAGCAGGCCGCCTATGCCGGTCTGAGCGACTGGGCTCAGGCCCCCGCTTGGCGTCTGTCCGCCCTCGGGGTGGAGCTGGACCTCACCGCTCCTCAGGCACCCGCCACCCGGGACCAGGCCGCCCACCTGATCTGCCAATTTCTGCGGGCTTCCGGCCTGCTTTGGAATGTATAATTTTTATCGTTTTACAGTAGAAAGGACGAATTCACCATGACAAAAATCGACATTGTCTCCGGCTTTTTGGGCGCCGGCAAGACCACTCTCATCAAGAAGCTGCTGGACGAGGTGTTCCGCGGCGAGAAGATCGTGCTCATCGAAAACGAGTTTGGCCAGATCGGCATTGACGGCGGCTTTCTGAAGGACGCCGGGGTGGAGATCACTGAGATGAACTCCGGCTGCATCTGCTGCTCTCTGGTGGGCGACTTCGGCGCGGCCCTCAAGCAGGTTCTGGCCGACTACGCCCCTGACCGCATTGTCATCGAGCCCTCCGGCGTGGGCAAGCTGTCCGACGTCATTGCCGCTGTGGAGCGCGTCCAGGCCGAGGCCCCTGATCTGCACCTCAACAGCTTTGTCACCGTGGTGGACGCCACCAAGGCCAAGATCTATATGAAGAACTTCGGCGAGTTCTTCAACAACCAGGTGGAGCACGCCAGCGCCATTCTCCTCTCCCGTACCCAGAAGATGGACGAGGCCAAGCTGAACACCGCCGTGAAGCTGCTGCGGGACAAAAACGCCAAGGCTGCCATCCTCACTACTCCCTGGGACCAGCTCACCGGCGCTCAGATCCTCTCCGCCATGGAGGGCGGCCACTCTCTGGCCCAGGAGCTGATGGAGGAAATCGCCCACCAGCATCACCACCATGAGCATGATGAGCACTGCGACTGTGGCTGCCACGATCACGACCACGAGCATCATCACCATGATCATGAGCACGAGGACGAACATCACCACCACGACCACGACGAGCACTGCGACTGCGGCTGCCACGATCATGACCATGATCACCATCACCATGAGCACGAGCATGACCACAGCTGTGACGAGGCTGCCTGTGACGCCTGCCTGGCCTGTGACATGGGCCATGAGCACCACCATCACCACCACGACCACGACGCCGACGAGGTGTTCACCTCCTGGGGCCGCGAGACACCCCGGAAGTACAGCCGCGAAGATCTCCAGGACGCCCTGTCCGCCCTGGCCATGGGCGAGGATTACGGCGTGATCCTCCGTGCCAAGGGCATCCTGCCCTGCGACGACGGCCAGACCTGGCTGCACTTCGACCTGGTGCCCGGCGAGTTCCAGATCCGGGAGGGCGCTGCCGACTATACCGGCCGTCTGTGCGTCATCGGCTCCGATCTCAAGGAGGAGCAGCTGGAGAAGCTGTTCCTGCTGGCGTGAGGTGACGGAACATGCCTGATTCCCGAATTCCTCTCTATTTGATCACCGGCTTTCTGGACAGCGGTAAGACAACCCTGCTCATCGACACCCTGAATATGGACTACTTCAACGACGGCCAGCGCACCGTGCTCATCCGCTGTGAAGACGGCGAGGAGGAGTACGACCAGGAGAAGCTGTCCAAGCGCAACTGCCGCCTGGTGCCGGTAGAGGACCAATCCCAGCTCACCCGCGACTTTCTGGACGAGGTGGAGCGGCGCTACCAGCCCGAGCGCGTCCTGCTGGAGTATAACGGCATGTGGCCCATCCAGATCCTCCGGGATCTGAAGCTGCCCCGGGAGTGGGGACTGTACCAGGCCATCCACGTCATCGACGCCACTACCTTTGAGATGTACCGCACCAACATGCAGTCCATGATCGTGGACCAGGTATCCGAGGCGGACATGGTGCTCTTCAACCGCTGCACCCCGGACATGCCTCTGTCGGGCTGGAAGCGGTCCATCCGGGCGGTCAACCGCATGTGCGAGATCGTCTTTGAGGACGAGCGTGGCGAGGAGCTGGAGGTGGAGGACATCCTCCCCTACTCTCTGGACAGCGACCACCTGGAGCTGGAGGATGACGACTACGGCATCTGGTATATTGACATCCAAGACCACCCCGAGCGCTACGAGGGCAAGACCGTCACCTTCAAGGCCCAGGCCATGACCAGCATGAAGCTGCCCAAGGGCACCTTCATTCCCGGCCGCAACGCCATGACCTGCTGTGTAGACGACATCCGTTTCTTCGGTTTCCTGTGCAAATATGACCGCAGCCGCTCCCTGCGCAAGGGGGAGTGGGTCACTGTCACCGCTCAGATCCGCTGGGAGCACGCCGCCGTCTACGAGGGCGAGGGCGTGGTGCTCTATGCCCAAACCGTGGAAAAGGCCGAGCCTCCCAAAGATCCCCTGGTTTATTTCCGTTAACTTCCATCCCCCGGTGAGGCATTTTGCCCTGCCGGGGGATTTTTCTGCCTCTTAGAGCCACCTCAAGGTTGACACCACTCTCCGTCACGCACTATAATAAACCCAGAAACTTATCATACATTCCATCTGTTCGGAGCATTCCGTGGGGGCTTGGCGCCCTTTTGTTTCGGACCCTGCGGGACTGGCCCTCCAGTCCACTTTTTATGCAACGGAAGCCAATGCGTATGAAAGGAGCGATCTACTTGACCGCAGCAGAAAAAAAGCAACTGATGGCCACCGCCTGTAAGGTGCGCATGGGTGTTATTGAGGGAACCCACGCCGCCAAGGCCGGTCATCCCGGCGGCAGCCTGTCCGCCGCTGACCTGTTTACCTACCTGTACTTTAAAGAGATGAACGTGGATCCCAAGAACCCCAAGTGGGAGGACCGGGACCGCTTTGTCCTGTCCAAGGGTCACACTGCCCCCGGCCTGTACGCCGCCCTGGCGCTGCGGGGATTCTTCCCCGAGAGCGACCTGCTCACCCTGCGCCACATCGGCAGCCACCTCCAGGGCCACCCCAACATGAACGAGACCCCCGGCGTGGACATGTCCACCGGCTCTCTGGGCCAGGGTGTCTCCGCTGCCGCCGGCATGGCTCTGGCCGCCAAGTACCAGGGCAAGGACTGCCGGGTATACACCCTGCTGGGTGACGGCGAGATCCAGGAGGGCCAGGTTTGGGAGGCCTTTATGCTGGCCCACCACTACAAGCTGGACAACCTGTGCGTCATCATCGACAACAACGGCCTGCAGATCGACGGCAACATCGCCGACGTGATGAGCCCCTATCCCATTCCTGAGAAGCTGAAGGCCTTCGGTTTTGAAGTGGCTGAGATCGACGGCCACGACTTTGACCAGATGGAGGCCGCTTTTGCCAAGGCCAAGGAGACCAAGGGTGTACCCTTCGCCATTGTGATGAAGACCACCAAGGGCAAGGGCGTCAGCTACATGGAAAACCAGGCTGGCTGGCACGGCAAGGCCCCCAATGACGAGGAATACGAGAAGGCCATGACGGAGCTGAAGGCTCAGCTGGCAGAAGTGGAGGCGATGTAAGATGGCAGACGTGAAAAAGATCGCAACCCGTGACAGCTACGGCAACGCTCTGAAGGAGCTGGGTGCCGAGCACGACAACCTGATCGTCTTTGACGCTGACCTGGCCGGCGCCACCAAGACCGCCACCTTCCAGAAGGCTTTCCCCGGCCGTCACTTTGACTGCGGCATCGCCGAGGGCAACATGATCGCTGTGGCCGCCGGTGCCTCCACCATGGGACTGGTGCCTTTCGCCTCCAGCTTTGCCATGTTCGCCGCCGGCCGCGCCTTTGAGCAGGTGCGCAACTCCATCGGCTATCCCCACCTGAACGTGAAGATCGGCGCCACCCACGGCGGCATCTCCGTGGGCGAGGACGGCGCGTCCCACCAGTGCTGTGAGGACTTCGCCCTCATGCGCTCCATCCCCGGCATGGTGGTCATGTCCCCCGCCGACGATGTGGAGGCCCGTGCCATGGTGAAGGCCGCCTACGAGTATGTGGGCCCTGTCTATATCCGCTTTGGCCGCGCCGCTGTCCCCGTGTTCCACGAGGAAGAGGGCTACACCTTTGAGATCGGCAAGGGCGAGGTGCTCCAGGACGGCACCGATGTGGCCATCATTGCCAACGGCCTGATGGTCGCCGAGGCCATCGAGGCGGGCAAAATCCTCGCCGAGGCCGGCATCTCCGCCCGGATCATCAACATGGCTACCATCAAGCCTCTGGACGAGGAGCTGGTGCTGAAGGCCGCCAAGGAGTGCGGCAAGATCATCACCTGCGAAGAGCACAACATCCTCGGCGGCCTGGGTGAGGCTGTCTGTGGTGTTCTGGCCGAGAAGTGCCCCACCCCCGTGCGCCGCATCGGCGTCAACGACGAGTTTGGCCACTCCGGTCCCGCTGCCGCTCTGCTCAAGCAGTTCGGTCTCTCCGCGGAGCACATCGTGGAGGTCGCCAAGGACTTCTGCGGCAAGTAATTTGTGTATAAAAAGTGCCCCAGGCAGTAGCCTGGGGCACTTTTTTGCGTTATTTTGATGTTACTGAGCCAGGATCTCGTCCTTACGCTCCAGCAGCTCATCGGACATCAGCATCTTCTTGACCTCGTCAAAGCCCAGACGGGTGACGGTATCGGCAAAGCGCTCCTTGGGCTCGCCGTAGGCCTTGAAGAGCAGCATGCACTTCTCCACCATGTTCAGCACTTCTTCCTCGCTGGTGAAGATCACATCCAGGCAACGGCCCATAGCGGTGCGCTTGCCCCAGCGGCCGCCCAGATAGACCTGATAACCGGTGGTCTGGGCCTCAATGGCGTGGAAGGGGCACTTGCGGATGCAGCGGCCGCAATGGTTGCAGGTGTTGGGGTCGATGGTGGCCTTTCCCTCCACGACCTTGGCCACGTGCATGGGGCACTCCTTCTCGCACATCTTACAGCCCTTACACAGCTCAGGGTGGACCAGGGGGATCCGCTGACCCACGATGCCCACGTCGTTCAGGTCGGGCTTGACGCAGTTGTTGGGACAGCCGCCCACGGCAATCTTGAACTTGTGGGGCAGCTTCACCTGATTGTAGCCCACAAAGAAACGCTCATGGATCTTTTGGGACAGAGCGTAGGTGTCAATGAGGCCGTACTGGCAGGTGGTACCCTTACAGGAGACCACCGGGCGCACCTTGGCGCCGGTACCGCCGGTCTCCAGACCAGCCTGCTCCTTCAGATACTGACGCAGGGGCTCGATGTTCTCAAAGGGAACACCCTGGATTTCCATGGTCAGGCGGGTGGTCATGGCGATCTCGCCGCTGCCGAACTTCTTGGCGGCCTCAGCTACCACCGCGCACTCCTCGGCTGTAATCTTTCCGTTGCGGGTGATGACCCGGCCATTAAAGCGGTCGGTAGTCCGCTTGTCCCACAAAAAGCCCAGGCCCTTGACCCGGGTGATCTCACTCTGCGGAATCTTGTTTTCACTCATAGATAATATAACCTCCCTGTTTTCCGTACTGCAATTTCATGCAGCACCGGGCATAAAATCTGCCGCATGTCCAAAGGACCCGGAAGGCTTCCCCACCTTCCTCTGCTGTACAGCCGGTCCTGGACATTCTTTTACAGATACTAGCATACAGGAATCCCTTTCCCCTGTCAATCACCTGCTGCACACGATTCTCCCCCTATGTCCTTGGGAGAGAGCAGTTCAAACAGCTGCCGGTACCGCTGGGCGAAGACGCTGCCCTTACGCCACAGGAAGGTGATATCATGGCTCTCCTGAAAATCCTCCAAGGGAATAGCCCGCAAAAGCCCCTGTCCCAGCTGAGGCTGAGCCGCAGCCTGATAGAGAAATCCCACCCCGCAGCCCAGCAGCAGCAGTTTTTTCAATACATTCATGTCGCTGACCTGAATGACGCTGCGAAAATCCTCCACCGCCCGGTTCTCTCGACTCAGCGCCCGGCGGATGATCTCCCGGTTGCCGGAACCCGGCTCCCGCACCACCAAAGTCTCCCCCAGAAGGTCGGAGAGCACCTTAGGCTCCTGCTCAAATTGATACTCTGCCCCGCATACCGCCAGATAGGGTTCCCGCCGGTAGAGAAGGGAATCGTAGTCACTTTTGCAGAAATAGCCCTCCACGATGGCAAAATCCAGCTCTCCCTGGTCCAAGGCGGCGCACAGACTTTCTGTATTGGACACCCGCATGGAGATGGGCGCATCGGGATACAGCCTGTGATACCGGGCCAGCGGCTCTGGGATCAGCGACATACCTACGGTAGGCGTCACGCCGAAAACCAGGCGGTGGGCTCCAGGTCCTGGATCGTGAAGGCGGCGGCGCAGCATCTGCTCATCATGCTTTACCGTCAGCGCCATGCTCCGCAGCAGCTCTCCTTCCCGGGTCAGGGAGAGGCGCTTGTTGGCATAGGTGAACAGCGGTGCCTCATACTGCTCCTCCAGCCAGCGGATATGCTGGGAGACGGCAGGCTGGGTGATGTTCAACGCTTCGGCAGCCCGGGTATAGTTCATATATTGGCACACAGCCAGAAAAGTATCCATTCGAAAATCCAGCATGGGTATCCCTCCTGCTTTTATCATAACATAGATTTATATATAAATAAAGATAAACAATTTTTCATTATGGAAAAAGTATGTTATGATAAGGCCACCTCAGAAAAAGAGAGTACGAAAGGGGAAACAACTTGTTATGAAAACGAAAGAGAACCCGGCACGGATGCTGTGGCAGCTGTTTAAAGCCACCTTCCTGCTCAGCGCTTTCACCTTCGGCGGCGGCTTTGTCATCGTATCCCTGATGAAGAAGAAATTCGTGGAAGATCTTCAGTGGCTGGAGGAGGAGGAGATGCTGGACATCACCGCCATCGCCCAGTCCTCTCCCGGCCCCATCCCCATCAACGCCTCGGTGATCCTTGGGTACCGGATGTACGGAGTGATCGGCTCCCTGGTTGCCATCCTGGGCACTGCCCTCCCCCCCATGATCATCATCTCGGTCATCTCTGTTTTCTACACCCAGTTCCGCTCCAACCGCATTATCGCCATCGCTCTGCAGGTCATGCGAGCCGGTGTGGCGGCGGTCATCTTCGACGTGGTCATCAACCTGGCCAAGAACGTGATCGCCACTAAGCGTACCCTCTACATTCTCCTCATGGCCACCGCTTTTGTGGGTAAGGTCATCCTGGGCGTGGACGCCATGATCGTGATCCTGTGCTGCCTGGTAGTCGGCCTGGTGGATCTGGCCATGGAGCTGCGCAGCAATCGAAAGGTGGTGGCGTAAATGAACATCCTTACGCAGTTGTTCTTCGCCTTCATTCAGGTAGGCATGTTCAGTGTGGGCGGCGGCTACGCCGCCATCCCCCTCATCCAGAACCAGATCGTAGACATCCACGGCCTGATGACCCTGGCTGAGTTTACCGACCTCATCACCATCGCGGAGATGACCCCCGGTCCCATCTCCATCAACTCCGCCACCTTCGTAGGCATGCGCCTGGCAGGCATCCCCGGCGTGCTGCTGTGCACCCTGGGCTGCATCATCCCCTCCTTCTGCATCTGCCTGGCTCTGGCCCACTTCTACTACAAGTACCGCAGCTTCAGCGGCGTGCAGACCGTCCTGTCCGCCCTGCGCCCCGCGGTGGTCGCCCTTATCGCCTCCGCCGGACTGTCCATCCTGCTGCTGGGTGTGTTCCAGTCCGACCTGGCCCACGTGGCTCTCTCCAATTTCCGCTGGATCGAGGCCGTGATCTTTGCGGGCGCCCTGTTTATCCTGCGCAAGTTCCGCCCCAGCGCCATCGCCGTCATCTTCGGCTCTGGCGTGGTAGGCACCGCAGCCTATCTGCTGCTGGGCCTGGCGTGAGCCTCTCTCCTTTCCACCCGGAACGGGATCTCCCGTTCCGGGCATTTTTTCTTGTCTTTGACACCTCGCCCTGCTATCATGAAATCACCATCCAACAAGGAGGAGTTTTGTGGGTACCATCTTTGACTACCTGGACTGGCGGGGAGATATCCCCTTTGCCCAAGTTCCTTTGAACCCGGTGGACGCGCTGATTTTATCCACCCTGTCCTACGTCCATTTTCAGGACCTGGTCCCCCAGCGGCCCGGTCCCGGTGTGCCTCTGGCCCAGGCCGCCCAGGCTTTCCTCTCCCTTCCGGAATCTTCTACGGAGGATCGGGTACGGTGTGACAACGACCGCAAGCTCCTCCGTGCCCTGATAGACGCTCCCCGTTTTTCCGGGCTGACGCTCACCTTTCACCAGGATATCTTCTCCCCCCAGCAGGAGACTCAGTTTGCGGCGCTGGCCATCCGCGTGAGCCAGGAGGAGACCTTCCTGGCCTTCCGGGGGACCGACTCCACTCTGGTAGGCTGGAAAGAGGACTTCAACATGAGCTTTCTGGACACTGTCCCAGCTCAGCAGGCTGCGCTGGACTACCTCACCGCCTGGGTCGCCCACAGCCCCGGTCCTGTTATTCTGGGCGGCCATTCCAAGGGCGGTAATCTGGCTGTCTACGCCGCCGCCCTGGCCTCCCCCACGGTACGGGACCGGGTCAAAGCGGTGTACAACAACGACGGCCCCGGATTTACCAAAAAGGTGCTCACTGCGCCCGGCTATCTGGAACTCATCCCCCGTATCCACTCCTTTGTTCCCCAGTCCTCGGTGGTGGGAATGCTGCTGGAGCATGAGGACCCCTACACCGTCATCAAGAGCCGCCAGCTTGGCATTTTTCAGCACGATCCCTACTCCTGGGAGGTACAGGGCGGCGGCTTTGTGGTGGTGGATCAAGTAACGCAGGGCAGCCGAAAACTAGACCAGACGGTAAAAAGCTGGCTGGACGCCCTCACCCCAACGGACCGGGAGGTTTTCCTGGACGGCCTGTATCAGGCTCTGTCAGGCACCCAGGCCCGCTCCCTGGATGACCTGGCCCAGCCTAAAAATCTGTACACCGTCTTTCAGGGCCTCACCCGTCTGGACGAGGGCACCCGCACCAGCATCGCCCGCTCCCTGGGGCTGCTGGCCAAATCCGCCGCAGGCGTGCTATTGGACGACGATTCCTGACAATCTCTCTTTACATCCCCCTGAAATCTGCTATACTAAATGGTTAGTGCAGCAGATTTTGGGGGTGTTTTTTATGGTGGGCATGGGTACCATCGCCAACGTGCTGGCCATCGTCGTGGGCGGCTGCATCGGCCTGCTGGCCAAAGGCGGGCTAAAGCAGTCTGTTCAGGACAGCGTCATCCGCTCCCTGGGGCTGGCCACTCTGTTTATTGGAGCAGGCGGAGCCCTGTGTGGGATGCTGGTGATCTCTGACGGAGTACTGTCCACCGTCAGCACCCGGGACACTCTGTTTATGATCCTCTCTCTGGCGCTGGGTACTCTGGTCGGCGAATTTTGTGATTTTGACGGCAAAATGGAGCGGCTGGGCGTGTGGCTGAAAGCCCGGGCCGACCGCAAGGGAGGCGACAACCAGTTTGTCCAGGGTTTTGTTACCGCCTCTCTGGTGGTATGCATCGGTGCCATGGCCATTGTGGGCTCTATCCAGGACGGCCTGTCCGGCGACCCCTCCACCCTGTACACCAAGTCCATTCTGGACTTTCTCATTGTGATGATTTTTGCCTCTACCTACGGCAAGGGGGCCATCTTCTCCGCTCTGCCGGTGGGAGTGCTCCAGGGAACGGTCACTCTGTGCGCCGGACTCCTCTCCCCCGTGTTCAGCCAGCCCGTCATCGATAATCTGTCCTTTCTGGGCAGCATGCTCATCTTCTGTGTGGGCGTCAACCTGTGCTTCGGCACCAAGTTCAAGGTGGCCAATATGCTGCCCGCTCTGGTCTTTGGTGCGGTGTTTACTGCCGCCGGACCGCTTCTCCCCTTTTAATTTTCTTTGCCCCGAGCTGAGATTATCGGCCCGGGGTAAATTTTTTCGTGGGATTCCCCGCCAAGCCACGTATATACCAATAGAAACAACAACCAGGAGGTGAGGACATGGACCTATGGGCATGGATGGAGCGTCTGGGCCAGGACGACCACGAGGCCCTGGAGCATCTGCTGGCCCACTACGATGGCATGCTGCGCTACATCATCAGCGGCATGCTCTCCGATCCTCAGGACCAGGAGGACTGCCTGGCCCAGGTCCGCACCAAGCTGTGGGAGGGCCGTCACCAGTATGACCGGGAGAAGGCCAGCCCCACCACCTGGCTCACCGCCCTGTGCCGCAACACCGCCTACGACCACCTCCGCGCCCAGCAACGCCGCGGATTCCCGGAGGAGCTGGACCCCCGCCGTCCCGATCCCACACCTGGACCGGAGGAGAAGGTGCTTCAAAAGGAGCGGGTCCAGCATTTACAGGAGGCACTGGACAAGCTATCCGCCCGGGACCGCGCCCTCTTCTACCGCAAATATTACTACCTCCAGTCCACCGCCCGCATCGCCGCCGAGCTGGGCACCACAGAACGGGCAGTGGAGGGAAAGCTCTACCGCATCCGCAAACGCCTGCAAACCCTGTTAGGAGGTGACGCACTGTGAAACCGGATGAATTTGACCTCCAGCTGATGGACGAGATGTCCCAGCTCCCTCCCCCTGCTCCGGAGGTGCACGATTACACTCCCTGGCAGGCCTCCATCCGTAAGATCATCTGGGGCATGGTGCTGGTCACGTTCCGCTTTGAATTTTTCTATCTTCAGTATCTGCTGCCCCTGCTGGGAGCCACCCTCCTCTATCTGGGCTACCGTTCCCTGCGGAAAAGCGACCCTTGGTTTACTCTGTGCTGGGGCCTGTCCGCCTTTCTGCTGGTCATCCACATAGTCTATGACATTCTGACGGCCACCCCAATCATGGCACAAATCACGCAAAATACAGTCCTCAACAACTCCCTGACAGCCCTGATGGTGGTTGCCAACGCCATGATTCTCTTCGCCCTGCGTGCCGGTATCCGCCGCCGCTTCGTTTCCGTAGCAGGAGTGAAACCCAAGGACTGGCTGGGCCGTGGACTGGTCGCCTACCTTCTGTGCCTGGCACTTGCCCTGTGGTCCACCCTGGAGCCAGCTACCGAATCCGGTCTGTTCGGCGACTCCATTACCAACGACTGGCTCTACTATGGCCGCCCCATTGCTGCCATTGTCCTTCAGATCTATCTGCTGGTCTGCATCTTCCGCCAAAGTGAGTCCCTGGTCGGCCAGGGCTATGACATTGTTCCCGCACCGGTTCGGCTGCCAAGCAAGGTCTTCGTCCTGGGAGTCTTTCTCCTGGTGCTGCTGGCCATTCTCCCTGCTCTGTGGCTCAGTTGCCACCTGCCCATTGGGGAGACCCAGGAGGTCACCGCCCCCCTGGCTGGCGACCAGACCGCCGTGCGGGACCATCTGGTGGAACTGGGCCTGCCCCAGAAGCTGGCCGACACCCTGGACGAGGCAGAGCTGGAACGCTGTAAGGACGCCTACGCCGTTCAGACCGGGAGCTGGGAAAACGTAAACCTCACGAACGAGGAAGGACCCCAGACAGAAGGGCACAACATCCTTGTCCAGCTGGAGGACACCCAGGCCCGCTTCTCCGTGTGGCTGGCCTTTCTTCCCCAGGGGCAAGTGCGGTGGTACTACTTCTTCCAGTACGACACCCTGCCTGCTCTGCGCCTTCAGGAACAGTTCTCCCTGAGCGTATCGGGCATCTATTCCAACGAGGATTACACTTCTGCTCTGTTCTGGCAGGAAGAGGATACCACCTACCTCTCCCATCCCCAGGTGCAGCTGGCCGGCGGACAGACCGCAGAGGAACTCAACGAGGCACAGCAGTGGTGGTACAAGGATGAACTGGAGCGGCTGGGACATCTTCACTACGCCCCCTACATCTCCTTCTCCATCCCCCAAAAGGCCACCGCGCTGAGAGGCTATCTGGCCTACACGGCGGATGCCAGCGAATATCTTGCCTCGGAAAACACCTACGATTACAATGATTCCACCATTCTCGTCCTCCGGCATCAGACTTCTCTGTTCCACTACCCCTTCTGCTCCATTGACGATGTGGGCGGTTCCGGCTCTTTAAGCGCTTACGGCCCCATCCACTCCGCCTACGGACACTTCTATCACTCTGCTCCCTTCCCACAATGATCGAAAATCCCGCCGGAACTCCCGGCGGGATTTTTTTGCCCTCCTCTGGAAATGCCGATCCCATTTTGATACAATGGAGAAAACGCGAAGAAAGAGGGAATGTGTATGCGTACCATCCAAGCCGCCGCCATCACGGAAGCGGTGGCTCGCCTGTGCATCCAGGCCAACACCTACCTGCCCGCCGACATCGTTGCCGCTCTGGACCGGCAGCGCAAGGCCGAGCCCTGGCCCCTGGCCAAGGAGACCCTGGGCCTGCTGTGGGACAACATGAAGCTGGCCGAAGAGACCCACATGCCCGTCTGCCAGGACACCGGCATGGCCTGCGTATTTGTGGAGCTGGGCCAGGATGTGCACATTGAGGGCGACTTTGAGGCCGCCATTCACGAGGGCGTGCGCCAGGGCTACGGCGAAGGGTATCTCCGCAAGTCCATCGTGGGCGACCCTCTGCGCCGGGTGAACACGGAGGACAATACCCCCGCTGCCATCACCGTGCGTCTGGTCCCTGGAGACCGGTGTACCCTCACCGTGGCCCCCAAGGGCTTCGGCAGCGAGAATATGAGCCGTCTCGGCATGCTCAAGCCCGCCGACGGCGTGGAGGGCGTAAAAAACTTTGTCATCGAGACCGTACGTCTGGCCGGCTCCAACCCCTGCCCCCCCATCGTGCTGGGCATCGGCATCGGCGGCAGCTTTGACAAGGTAGCCTATCTGGCCAAGCACGCCCTGCTGCGTCCCATCGACCAGCCCAATCCCGACCCCTACTATGCCCAGCTGGAGAAGGAGCTGCTGGAGGCCGTCAACGCTCTGGGCGTCGGTCCCCAGGGCTTCGGCGGACAGACCACCTGCCTGGGGCTGTCCATTGAGACTGCCCCCACCCATGTGGCCGGACTGCCGGTGGCCGTCAATGTGAGCTGTCATGTGACCCGTCGGGCCACGGAAGAGCTGTAAAGGAGGTCCTCGCTATGCAATATAAACTGACCACTCCCGTCACCCGGGAGGATCTGGCTCCCCTGCGGGCCGGAGATACGGTTCTGCTCTCCGGGGTGGTATACACCGCCCGGGACGCCGCTCACAAGCGGCTCATGGAGCGGCTGGACGCCGGGGAGCCCCTGCCCTTCCCTCTGGAGGGCAGCGCCATCTATTACGTAGGTCCCACTCCGGAGAAGCCCGGGCAGGTCATCGGCTCCGCCGGTCCCACCACCAGCGGACGGATGGACGCCTACTCCCCCCGCCTGCTGGACCTGGGCCAGTCCATTATGATCGGCAAGGGCAAGCGCAACCAGGCGGTCAAAGACGCAGTGGTGCGCAACGGTGCGGTGTACCTGGCTGCCCTGGGCGGCGCGGGTGCCCTGATGGCGGGGAGCGTCAAAGAGCTGGAGGTCATCTGCTGGGAGGATCTGGGCTGTGAGGCCGTCCGCCGTTTGGGGGTAAAGGATTTTCCCCTTACGGTAATTCTGGATTCTCAGGGCGGGGACCTCTACGAGAGCGGCCCGGCTGCCTATCAGGCTTCTCTTGAGACAAAGGAGGGGTAAAGGATGTTCACCTGCGCCCAATGTGCCATCGAGGCCTGCCGTTCCGGACAGCTGGACAAGATGCCCAAGAACTGTCCTATGCAGGATCCGGCCTTTTTTGAGCAGCTTTTAGAGGAATACTTTAAGCCGGAGAACCATGATTTCTTTGTCACCAGCGCCGTCATCGAAGCGGCGGGCTACTGCCGCTGGCCCCGTCTGCGGGAGACGGTGGAGTTTGCCAAGCGGATGGGCTACACCAAGCTGGGCCTGGCCTTCTGCGCGGGACTTCATAAGGAGGCCGCCATTGTGGACCGCATCTTAAGACAGAACGGCTTCGAGGTCTCCTCGGTGATCTGCAAGACCGGCTCCATCCCTAAAGATCGTGCCGGAGTACCGGCGGAGTACCGGGTACGCCCGGGTACCTATGAGGTGATGTGCAATCCCATCGCCCAGGCGGAGCTGCTCAACAAGGAGGGCACCCAGTTCAACATCTGCCTGGGCCTGTGCGTAGGCCACGACTCCCTCTTTTATAAATACTCCAAAGCCCTGGTCACTACCCTGGTGGCCAAAGACCGGGCCACAGGCAACAACCCCGCCGCCGCCATCTACTGCGCCGACGGATATTTCAAATCCCGGCTGGATCTCAACACCCCTTAATTCTTTTCATTTTTTAAGACCGGAGCAGTCGCTCCGGTCTTTTTTCTTCTTGACCGGGACACTCCACCGTGGTATGATCATTCTGTCTCAAATAAGACAGTTTGGAGGTGTCCCCTGTGACGGAGCTTACCGCGGCCGAGCGTTCCCTGCTGAGCCGCTGCCCCCTGCTTCTGGGCGGGGATGAGGCACTGGTGCTGCGCGTTGCCGGGTCGGAAGACGCCTGGGTCCAGGATTTTGCCGCTGGTGAGGTACTCTACCAGCCACACCGGTTTCTCCGCTGTCTGGGGGTACTGCTCTCCGGGCAGGTCCGGGTGACCAATGGGGCCCTGTCAGTCAGCACCCTGGAGGCTGGAGAACTCTTCGGAGCCGCCGCTCTCTATAACGACGCCCCTGACTACGCCACGACTCTCACTGCTCACACCCCCTGCCGGGCTATTTTCTTTCCCCAGGCCACGGTGGATCGACTGCTGGGGGAAGAACCTCTGCTGCGCCGCAACTACCTGCGCTATCTCTCCGGCCGCATCCGATTTCTCTCCGGGCGGCTCCAGTCGGTGACCCAGTCGGGATCGGAAGGCAAGCTGGCCCGCTATCTGCTGGCCAATGCCGCGGACGGTCCGGTCAACATCTCTGCCACCGATCTTGCCCGGCAGCTGGGACTCAGCCGTGCTTCCCTCTACCGGGCCTTTGACGCGCTGGAACAGGCGGATCTCATCCGCCGCTCAGGGAAGACCATTGAAGTTCCCAGCCTCCCTGCCCTCCAGTCCGTCCTGTAACCTTGTAGTTTCAAAATGAAAGGAAGATATTATGAAACGCAAACTCTCTCTGCTCCTGTGCGCTGCACTCACCCTGTCCCTGCTGGCAGGCTGCGGTCCCAAAAATACCGGCAGCGGCTCCGCTTCCGGTTCGGACAGCACCTCCCAGTCCACCAGTCAGAACACCGAGGACCGCACCCAGGTAGACTTCATGGTCCTCTCCGGCCCCACCGGCGTGGGCGCGGCCAAGCTGCTCTCTGACAACGACGCAGGCACTACCCTCAACGACTACAATGCCGAGGTGGTCACCGAAAATGGCCAGATTCAGACCGCCCTCACCTCCGGCGAGGTGGACATCGCCGCCATCGCCACCAATGTGGCCGCCAATCTTGCCGCACAAAGCGATGGCTCCATCCAGATGCTGGCGGTGAACACTCTGGGTGTGCTGTATATCCTGGACAAGAATGTAGGTGTCACCTCTCTGGCGGACCTGTCCGGCAAGACCATCTACGCCACCGGCAAGGGAGCCAATCCTGAGTATATCCTCAACTACCTGCTCACCCAGAACGGCGTGGACCCCACCACTGACGTGACCATTGAGTGGCTCACCGCCGAAGAGGTTTCCGCCAAGATGATCTCCTCCGACAGCGCCGTGTGTATGCTCCCCGTTCCCGCTGCCACCGCTCTGATGGCCAAGGACTCCGCGGTCAAGCAGGCCATCTCCCTGTCCGACGCCTGGGACGAGCTGGGCAACGGTTCCCTGGCCATGGGCTGCGTGGTGGCCCGCACCGAGTTTATCGAGGAGAATCCCCAGGCTGTGGCCGACTTCCTCACCGAGTATGAGGCCTCCATCAACTACATGAAGGATGAGGCCAATGTGGATACTGCCAGTGAACTGGTGGCCCAGTATAAGATCACTCCCTCCGCTGCCATTGCCGCTGCGGCCATTCCCCAGTGTAACCTCACCTTTGCCTCCGGTCAGGAGATGAAGGACCTGGTGGAGGGCTACTTCTCCGTTCTGTTCCAGGCCAATCCCGCCTCCATCGGCGGCGGAATGCCCTACGACAGCTTCTACTATGGCGTGGCGTAAATTTCTGACTTATCTGCTGCCCCCGGCCTTTTGGCTGGGGGTTTGGCAGTTGGCGGCTCTTTTTGCCCAGAAGCAGAAGCTGGGCATCTTTCTTCCCACCCCTTGGACCGTAGTCCAGACTCTGGCTGCGCTTTGCGTCACCGGCGAATTTTGGTGTACCATTGCCCTGTCTCTGGGCCGCATCCTGGCCGGCATGGTGCTGGGCACTCTGCTGGGCGCTCTGCTGGCCGCTCTCACTTGTGCCTGCTCCTGGGCCGACCTTCTCTTTTCCCCTGTGATCCGCATGATCCGGGCAGTACCGGTGGTGTCCTTTATTCTCTTGGTCATGCTGGCGGTGTACCGCTCTACGGTCCCCATGGTCATTGTCACCCTGATGGTGCTGCCGGTAGTGTGGAGTAACGTGAAGCAGGGCATTGGACAAGCAGACCGGCAGCTTCTGGAGCTGGGGAGAGCTTACCGCTTCTCCCGCTGGAAGAAGGTCAAGCTCATCTACCTCCCCTCTATCCAGCCCTATTTTCTCTCCGCCGTTACCACAGGCATGGGCCTTGCCTGGAAGTCTGGGGTAGCTGCCGAGGTGCTGTGTACCCCTCGCCAAGCCATCGGCACCGAGGTCTACAACGCCAAATTCTATCTGGAGATCCCTACTCTCTTCGCCTGGACGGCGGTGGTGGTGGCCCTGAGCCTGACCATGGAGTGGCTCCTGGCTGCCGCTGTGCGGCGCTGGAAAGGAGGTGCGTCCCATGCAGGTCACTGATTTGACCCTCTCTTTTGGGGAAAAGCAGGTGCTGGACCGCTTCTCCCTAAAAATTCCCCAGGGAGTGACGGTCCTCTCCGGCCCCTCCGGCTGTGGAAAGACCACCCTCCTGCGGGTCATTGCCGGATTGGAACATCCCCAAAGCGGACAGGTAGAGGGAATCACCCCAGCCGAGACCGCCTTTCTCTTTCAGGAGGACCGGCTTTTCCCTTGGCGCACGGTGGAGCAGCACCTCACCGACATACTGCCCCGCAGCCGCTGGGATGAGGTCCCCCGCTGGATCACCTTGGCGGAGCTGGAGGGGGAGGAGCACCGCCGCCCCGCTGCTCTCTCCGGCGGGATGCGCCGCCGTCTGGCTCTGGTGCGCTGTCTGGCTCTGGGTGGAAAACTCTACCTGTTGGACGAGCCCTTTACCGGCATCGATCCGGAACGCACAAAGCGGCTGATGACCTTTCTGCGGGAGCTGGGCACACCGGTTCTGCTGTCCAGCCACGAGACTCAGGTACTTTCCCTGGCCGACCAGGTGGTGCAGCTGGACGGATATCCTTTGCATATTTTGTAGAGTTTTCTCCTATTTTTCCCATTTTTCGTCCTTTTTTGCATTTTAACGATCTCTTGCTTGCATCTCTCCTCAAAAACCGCTATAATGTGGAGTATCTTTAGCCCTTTACACGGGCACAGCGGATGTGTGTGTTCCGCTGAAACACGAGAGCGAGGGATCACAATGCTTGCACAAATCGAAGCCATCAACAGTGCGGTAAACGGCGTGGTCTGGGGTCCTATCATGCTGGTTTTATTGGTTGGCACCGGCATCTACCTCACCTTCCGCACCCGGGGGCTGCAGGCCCGGCGCTTTGGGTTTATCCTGCGCAACACCATCGGCACCCTGTTTTCCAAGGATAAGAAAAAGAGCGGCAGCCAGCATAACCTCACCCCCTTCCAGGCGGTATCTACCGCTCTGGCCGGCACGGTGGGTACCGGCAACATTGCCGGCGTCACCGGCGCTATCTTTGTCGGCGGTCCCGGCGCGGTGTTCTGGATGTGGGTTTCCGCCTTCTTTGGCATGATGACCAAGTACGCTGAGATCGTACTGTCCGTGAAATACCGCCAGGTAGACGAAAAGGGCGCCCACTACGGCGGCCCCATGTACTACATTGAGAAGGGCGCAGGCCAGAAGTGGCTGGCCATCCTCTTCGCCCTGCTGGGCGGCATCGCCTGCTTCGGCATCGGCAACATTGCCCAGTCCACCGAGATCGCCGGCGCAGTTCAGTCCCTCACCGGTCTGGACCCCTTGTACACCGGCATCATCCTGGCCATTCTCACCGCCATCGTCGTCATCGGCGGGGTCAAGCGCATCGGTCAGGTGGCCTCCTACCTGGTACCCTTTATGGCCATGTTCTACATCGTGGCCGGTCTGGCCATTATCGTCCTGCGCATCACCGACGTGCCCGCCGCTCTGGCCTCCATCTTCACTCAGGCCTTCAGCCTGGAGCCCCGTGAGATCGGCGGCGGTGTGACCGGCTATACCATCATGATCTCCATGCAGCAGGGCGTGGCCCGGGGCGTGTTCTCCAACGAGGCCGGCCTTGGCTCCGCTCCCATGGCTCACGCCGCCTCCGACACCCAGGAGCCGGTGGAGCAAGGTATGTGGGGCGTATTTGAGGTATTTGTGGACACCATCGTGATTTGTACCCTCACCTCCATGGCCATCCTCCTCTCCGGCGTGCTGGAGTATGACCTCAGCTCCTTCGCCTCCAACGGCGCGGCGGCAGCGGCGGCCTTCAACGCCATTCTCCCCGGCACCATCGGCGGCACAGTCCTGCAAATTAGCCTGCTGTTCTTCGCGCTCTCCACCATTCTGGGCTGGAGCTACTACGGCGAGCGCTGCTGGGGTTACCTGAGCAGCAATAACAAGGTGGTCAACGTCATCTTCAAAATCGCCTTTGTCCTCATGTGCGTGGTGGGCTCTGTGGGCTCCGGCACCCTCATGTGGAACATCTCCGACACCCTCAACGGCATGATGGCCATCCCCAACCTGGTGGGCCTGCTGCTTCTGTCCGGCACGGTCATTCGCCTGACTCGGGAGTATTTTGACAAGAAGTGAGTGAAGTTCCCCATTGACATTTGGAAACCGCCTCTTTATAATGTTATTTTGTAAAAGCATTGCGGAAGAGGAGTAGCCTGCCCAGGCGGCACAGCGAGGAGACGGTCGGTGCGAGTCTCCCCCCAAAGCAGGTGAAGGTGGCTTCCAAGCTCCGTCCCCCAAGTCGCAGTAAGGGACGGCGGCTCCCGCCGTTACCGGGTCAGAGCGCGGACCTCCGGTCCGAACTCAGGTGGTACCACGGACGTTTCGTTCGCCCTGAGCCTTTCAAGGCTCAGGGCGATTTTTTTGCCCGGAGCCGAACCCCGCCCGGCCCTGCCGGAGCACACAACAGAGGAGTGTTACAACACCCATGAAAAAAGAACTGCCAAAGGTTTATGAGCCCCAGGAAGTCGAGTCCCGGGTCTATGAGACCTGGGAGAAGAACGGCTGCTTCAAGGGTCACCGTGACCCGGAGCGGAAACCCTTCACCATCGTCATGCCTCCCCCCAACGTCACCGGCCAGCTGCACATGGGCCACGCCATGGACTGCGCCCTGCAGGATATCCTCATCCGCTTTAAGCGTATGGAGGGCTACGCCGCCCTGTGGGTGCCCGGCATGGACCACGCCGGCATCGCCACCCAGATCAAGGTGGAAGAGGAGTTGCGCACCAAGGAGGGTCTGACCCGCTACGACCTGGGCCGCGAGAAGTTCCTGGAGCGTGTCTGGGACTGGAAGCACAAGTACGGCGACCGCATCGTCAAGCAGCAGAAGAAGATGGGCGTCTCCTGCGACTGGGACCGCGCCCGGTTCACCATGGACGAGGGCTGCTCCAAGGCGGTGCGTGAGGTCTTCTGCAGCCTGTACGAGAAGGGCCTCATCTACAAGGGCAGCCGTATCATCAACTGGTGCCCCCACTGCGTCACTGCTCTGAGCGACGCCGAGGTCGAGTATCAGGACAAGCCCGGCTACTTCTGGCACATCCGCTACCCCATCCAGGGCGAGGAGGGCCGCTATGTCATCGTGGCCACCACCCGTCCTGAGACCATGCTGGGCGATACCGGCGTGGCCGTCCACCCCGACGACGAGCGCTATAAGGACATCGTGGGCAAGAAGTGCATCCTGCCCCTGGTGGGCCGTGAGATGCCCATCGTGGCTGACGAGTACGTGGACATGGAGTTCGGTACCGGCTGCGTAAAGATGACCCCCGCCCACGACCCCAACGACTTTGAGGTCGGTCTGCGCCAGAACCTGGAGACCATCCGCGTGCTGGACGACAACGGCAAGGTGGTCGAGGGCTACGGCAAGTACTCCGGCATGGACCGCTATGAGGCCCGTAAGGCCATCGTGGCCGATCTGGAGGAGCAGGGCTATCTGGTGAAGGTGGAGCCCCACCAGCACAACGTGGGCACCTGCTACCGCTGCCACAGCGATGTGGAGCCCATCATCTCCGCCCAGTGGTTCGTCAAGATGGCGCCTCTGGCCAAGGAGGCCATCCGTGTGGTGGAAGAGGGCGAGACTAAGTTCGTCCCCGACCGCTTCTCCAAGACCTACCTCAACTGGATGGAGAACGTCCACGACTGGTGTATCTCCCGTCAGCTGTGGTGGGGCCACCAGATCCCCGTGTGGTACTGCGACGACTGCGGCCATATGACCGTCAGCCGCGAGGATGCCTGCGAGTGTGAGAAATGCCACTCCAAGAACATCCACCGGGACCCCGACGTGCTGGACACCTGGTTCTCTTCCGCCCTGTGGCCCTTCTCCACTCTGGGCTGGCCCGAGGAGACCGAGGACCTGAAGTACTTCTACCCCACCGACGTGTTGGTCACCGGCTACGACATCATCTTCTTCTGGGTGGCTCGTATGATCTTCTCCGCCTGCGAGCAGACCAAGCAGCCTCCCTTCCACACCGTGTTCATCCACGGCCTGGTTCGCGACGACAAGGGCCGCAAGATGTCCAAGAGCCTGGGCAACGGCATCGATCCCCTGGAGATCGCCGAGAAGTACGGCGCCGACGCCCTGCGCTTCAACCTGGTCACCGGCAACAGCCCCGGCAACGACATGCGCTTCTACACCGAGCGGTGCGAGGCCATGCGTAACTTCGCCAACAAGATCTGGAACGCCAGCCGCTTCCTGATGATGAACCTGACCATTGACAAGTGCGAGCTGCCCGAGAAGCTGGAGCTGGAGGACAAGTGGATCCTGTCCAAGCTCAACCGTGCCATCGGCGAGATCACCGAGAACATGGACAAGTACGAGCTGGGCGTGGCCGCGCAGAAGATCTACGACTTCATCTGGGACGACTACTGCGACTGGTATATCGAGCTGACCAAGACCCGCCTCCAGGGCGACGACGAGGACAGCAAGGTCCGTGCCCAGCAGGTGCTGTGCTATGTCCTCACCGACATGCTCAAGCTGCTGCACCCCTTCATGCCTTTCATCACCGAGGAGATCTGGCAGGCTCTGCCCCACGAGGGCGACTTCCTCATGCTGTCTCAGTGGCCCCAGGTCAGCGACAGCCGCAACTTCCCCGAGGAAGAGAAGGCCATGGAGCTCATCATGGACGCCATCCGCGCCGTGCGTACCCGCCGCAGCGAGATGAACGTGCCCCCCTCCAAGAAGGCCCACCTCACCGTGGCCACCAGCGAGAAGGCCGTCTTTGAGCTGGGTATCCCCTTCCTCAAGAAGCTGGCCTATGCCAGCGAGGTGTCCATTGTGGACAGCGGCGTGGCTCCCGAGGCCGCCGGCACCGTCACCGTGGTCACCCACGTGGCTCAGCTGTCCATGCCTCTGGCCGAGCTGGTGGATATGGAGAAGGAAAAGGCCCGCATGGAGAAGGAGCTGAAGAAGAACAGCGCCGAGCTGGAGAAGCTGAACACCAAGCTCAACAACCCCGGCTTTGTCAACAAGGCTCCCGCTCATGTCGTAGAGGCTGAGAAGGAGCGCGCCGTCAAGCTCACCGAGCTGGTGGCCAAGCTCCAGGAGCAGCTTCAGTCCATGTAACTTACTTTTCTTGAAAGAAAAGTAAGCAAAAGAACTTCCTGCGAAACTTCGTTTCGCCTCTGGGGAGACGCATTTGCGTCTCCCCTCTTTTTACCTTTATTTCTCCGTCCTGCTCTTGACAGGGCCAGGCAAAGGTTTTTTAATAAAGATAAGAAAGCACCTATGAGGAGGACTTACCATGGGATTTGTTACACTGGGAAAAACCGGAATCAAAGCGCAGAAGCAGGCCTTTGGCTGCCTGCCCATTCAGCGCATTTCCAAGGAGGATGCCGTTTCTCTGCTTCATCGCGCCTATGACGGAGGAATGAACTACTTTGACACCGCCCGGGCCTACTCCGACAGCGAGGAAAAGGTAGGCGCTGCCTTTGCCGGCATGCGGGACAAGGTCTACATCGCCACCAAAACCGGCGCCACCACCGCCGAAGGCATGTGGAAAGATCTGGAGCAGAGCCTGCGCATGCTCCAGACTGACTACATCGACGTCTATCAGTTCCACAACCCCGCCTTCTGTCCCAAGCCCGGCGGAGAGGACGGCCTGTATGACGCCGCTCTGGAGGCCAAAAAGCAGGGCAAGATCCGCCACATCGCCATCACCAACCACCGCCTCTCTGTGGCCCACGAGGCCATCGACTCCGGCCTCTATGAGACCCTCCAGTTCCCTTACAGCTACCTGGCCGGACCTCAGGAGCAGGAGCTGGTGGACAAGTGTAAGGCGGCCGACATGGGCTTTATCGCCATGAAGGGCCTGGCGGGCGGCCTCATCCGGGACGGCATGGTAGCCGCTGCCTTTATGGAGCAGCAGCCCACCGTTCTGCCCATCTGGGGCGTGCAGCACCAGTGGGAACTGGATGAGTTCCTCTCCTGCATTCAGGAGACTCCTGCCATGACAGCCGAGCGTCAGGCGGTCATTGACCACGACCGCAAGGAGCTCTCCGGCGACTTCTGCCGGGGCTGCGGCTACTGCATGCCCTGCCCCATGGGGATTGAGATCAACAACTGCGCCCGCATGTCCCTCATGCTGCGCCGCGCTCCCGCCGCCGGCTGGCTCACCGAGGAGTGGCAGGAGAAGATGAAGAAGATCGAGACCTGCCTGCACTGCAACAAATGCAGTTCCAAGTGCCCCTACGGCCTGGATACTCCCCGCCTGCTCAAAGAAAACTATGAGGACTATTGGAAGGTCCTGGAGGCCAGCAAAGGCTGATTTTTCTATTCTCTTTTGGATACCGGATTGTCACTTTACACCCGTTTCGGGGAATGATAGAATAAAATGAGAGAGATCTGGGAGGACCCACCTTGGAGAGGAGGAGATTCCAATGGGTTTTTTTGCCGGCATTGCGGCCCTTTGTACCCCCATCGCGCTGGTCGTCTTTTGGATCTTTGCCACCCGTGGACGCCGTAACCATCCTAAGTGGGAGGTACTGCGCCGGTTCCGCTATGCTCACAGAGGGCTGCACGATCCTGCCCAAGGCGTGCCTGAAAACTCCATGGCGGCCTTTCGCCGGGCCCGTGCCTTTCAGTGCGGCATCGAGCTGGACGTCCACCTTACCAAGGATGGCCGTTTAGCTGTGATCCACGACAAGAGTCTTCTTCGCACCGCCGGTGCGGATGTCATTATTGAGCAGTTGACGGTACCCCAGCTCAAGAGTTACCGTCTGGAAGGAACCCAGGAGAAAATTCCTCTGCTGGAGGAGGTCCTGGAGATCTTTCAGGACGGCCCTCCCCTGCTGGTGGAATTGAAAGCTGACTACTTTGACGTGAAAAAGCTGGTGGAGACTGCGGTACGCACCTTGGACCAGTACCGGGTCAACTACTGCATCGAATCTTTCCACCCCGGCGTACTGCTGTGGCTTGCCCGTCACCGCCCCGACATCTGCCGGGGCCAGTTGTCCGAAAACTTCTGGCGCTGCCGAGGCGAGCTGAAGGCCTGGCAGGCCTTTGCCATGACCAATCTGCTCTCCAACTTCCTCACCCGGCCCGATTTTATCTCCTTCCGTCAGGAGCACCGCTGGGTACCTTCCGTATGGCTTTGCCGTAAGCTCCACCGGCTGAAAATGTTCGGTTGGACGGTGCGCAGCCCTCGGGAGATGGAACAGCTGGAGCGCGAAGGATTCTCGGTGATTTTCGAGGGCTTCCAGCCCCCGCTGCACGCCCCGGTTTGGGCACAAAAAACCGCATAAGCCTGAAAAAAATGAGCCGCTGGAGAAATCTCCAGCGGCTCATTTTTTATTATGCATTGATCTCGGCGCTGCGCGCCTCCAGCCAGGCAGTCATCTCAGCCAGTCCCTCCTCACTGAGAGGAAAGTCGGCCTCCGCCTCGATCTCGCTCAGTTCTTTTGTCAGCGGTCCCCGCCACTGTTGCACATGGATCTGCTCCTCCTGGGGAGCGGCATAAAACCGGGTATTTCCCAGGCTTCCATACCAGGTATTTCCGTTTTCCCAAAATAACATGGTGGGAATGAATATCTCGCTCAAAATGTTGCCTCCGTGTTCTTATTCCTCCGGCTCGGCCCAGTCCAAACTGCGGCCCACCGCTTTGTGCCAGCCCCGGAGCAGCTTCTGCCGCTTGGCCTCATCCATGGCGGGCTCATACAGGCTGTCCGTCTTCATCCGGCTTTTGACCTCCTCCTGGCTGCTCCAAACCCCGGTAGCAAGTCCGGCCAGCAGGGCGGCCCCCAGAGCGGTCGTCTCCCGGATCACCGGGCGGCGCACCGGCTTATTGAGAATATCGGCCTGGAACTGCATCAAAAACTTGTCCCGGCTGGCTCCGCCGTCGGCGTTCAATGCGCTGAGAGGAATCCCGGTGTCCTTCTCCATGGCATCCACCAGGTCCCAGCTCTGGTAGGCAATAGACTCCTGAGCCGCCCGGATGATATGATCCCGGTTGGTCCCTCTGGTCAGCCCCACCAACGCGCCCCGGGCATACATGTCCCAGTATGGCGCACCCAATCCGGTGAAGGCAGGCACCAGGTAGACTCCACCCGTGTCAGGCACCTTGGAGGCATAGTATTCCGCATCTCGGGATTCCGAGATAAACCGCAGCTCATCCCGCACCCACTGGATCACCGCACCGCCCACAAAAACCGAGCCCTCCAGAGCGTACTGCACCCGACCATTAAGGCCAATAGCAATGGTTGTGAGCAGGCCGTTTTCACTTCGGCACAGCTGTTCTCCGGTATTCATCAGCAGAAAGCAGCCCGTCCCGTAGGTGTTTTTTGCTTCGCCGGGTTGGAAACAGCCCTGGCCAAAGAGGGCGGCCTGCTGGTCTCCCGCAATGCCTGCAATGGGCACCTCCACCCCCTGCAGATTGGCAAATCCGTACACCTGGCTGGAGGAACACACCTGGGGCAGCATCTCCATAGGAATGTCCAGACGGCGGCAGATCTCCTCGTCCCAGCACAAATTTTGAATGTCAAAGAGCATGGTGCGGCTGGCGTTGGTGTAGTCGGTAACATGCGCTTTTCCTCCGGTCAGCTTCCACACCAGCCAGGAGTCCACGGTTCCAAACAGCAGTTCCCCCGCTCTGGCCCGCTCCCGAGCCCCTTCCACGTGGTCCAAAATCCACTTGAGCTTGGTGGCGGAGAAGTAGGCATCGATGAGCAGACCTGTGTGCTCCTTGATGTAGTCCGAAAAGGCCCCTTCCGCCTTCAGCTCCTCACACAGAGATGCGGTACGGCGGCACTGCCAGACGATGGCGTTGTAGATAGGGCGGCCGGTGGCTTTGTCCCAGACGATGGTAGTCTCCCGCTGGTTGGTGATGCCAATGGCGGCCACCTCGGTGGGGGCAATACCGGTCTGAGCCAGCACCTCTGTGAGCACCGAAGACTGGCTGGACCAGATCTCCATGGGGTCCTGCTCCACCCAGCCGGGCTTGGGGTAGATCTGGGTAAATTCCCGTTGAGCCACACCCACGATGTTCTGTTCCCGGTCAAAGAGGATACAGCGGCTACTGGTGGTCCCTTGGTCCAGGGCGATGACATATTGCTTCATAGCGCGCCTCCTGAACGAATTGTTTTCTCCATTATGCCAGAAAAGGCGGGGGCTGTAAAGGTTTAGTGGTTGGCCATGCGATAGATGGCCAGGATATCCTCATAACCCAGTACCCGGAAGGAGCCGATGGTACGGGCTCCGTAGAAGGTACACCGGCGGGCCAGGTCCTGGAGCTCCTCTTCGGTCTGGATGGGGCAGCCCAGCTCGCTGAGACAGGTGGGCATACCCAGTGCACGGAAGTAGTCCACCGTCTGCATAATCGCCTGCTGTGCCAGATCCTGGATGCTGCCGCCGTTGAGCTCCAGTCCCCACACCTTCACGCCCAGCTGGGCAAAGCGGGAGGGGTTCTCTTTCCAGCAGTAGGCCGCCCAGCTGCCCCACATGGCGGACAGAGAGGCCCCGTGGGCGCAGTCAAACTTGGCGCTGAGCTCGTGGCCCAGCTGATGGGGTGCAAAGTCCTTGGGTGCGCCCAGGCCGGTCAGATCGTTATGGGAGATGCTTCCCGTCCACATCAGTTCGCTCATGGCCTGGTAGTCGTTTGGGGTGGAGACTGCTTTCTTTCCCCAACGCACCGCGTTGCGCAGCACACCCTCGGCGATCTCATCGGTGAGGGTGTTGTCGGTGACGGAAGTAAAGTAGCGGTCCAGGGTGTGCATCATCATATCCACCACGCCGCAGGCAATCTGATAGGGCGGCAGGGTGTAGGTGAGCTCCGGGTCCATCACCGCAAAGCGAGGCCGGAAGAGCTGGCTGCTCAGTCCCCGCTTCTCCAGGGTGTCATCCCGGGTGAGAACAGCGGAGTCGCTGGTCTCGCTGCCGGCCGCGGAGATGGTAAGCACCGTGCCTACCGGCAGAGTGCGTTCCACCGGCTGCTTGCGCAGCCAGAAATCCCACAGGTCGGCCTCCGGGTTGGCCACGCCCAAAGCGATGGCCTTGGAGGCATCGATGACGCTGCCGCCTCCCACCGCCAGAATGAAATCTGCATTCATTGCCTTTGCCTTTTCCACGCCCTCCCGGACCTGGAACAGCCGGGGATTGGGGTGGATGCCGCCAAAGGTGTCCTGCTCCAGTCCCGCCTGGGTCAGAGATGCCTGCACCTTGGCAATCAGCCCGCTGCGCACCGCGCTCTGTCCGCCATATACCACCAGCACCCGGTGGCCGCCCTGCCCGGCAATCAGCTTGCCGGTCTCTGTCTCAGTGCCGGGACCAAATACAATTTGCGTTGGAAGAGAAAAGGTAAATGCGTGCATGGAAATTCCTCCTGTCCGTTTTCATTTCTGTACAAACTGTACCACATCCAGTCTTTTCGGGCAAGGCACCCGGGACATTTTTCCCTCTGGCGCATAGGATGGACTGTGGCATAGCCACAGTCTTGCGGAAAGAGGAACTTGCTATGAATCATTATTATCCCTCTCAGAGGGAGTGGAGCCGACAGGGCGAGGTGGTAGCCCACCTCTCCGGCGGGTGTCAGTCATCCCACTGCCCGCCTCCCTGTCCTCCTCCCTGCCCACCCCCTTGTCCGCCCTGCTGCCCCGGTCCCACTGGACCGACCGGGGCAACGGGTCCGGCCGGGGCAACCGGTCCTGCAGGCTCTGCCGGACCGGCCGGTTCTCCTGGACCTACCGGTCCCATGGGTCCTACCGGACCTCAGGGTTATCCGGGTCCGGATGGCGCAGCCGGTCCTACCGGGCCTCAGGGCATCGCCGGACCGGTAGGTGCCACCGGCCCCACCGGACCTCAGGGCGCCGCTGGCGCGACCGGGCCCACTGGACCTCAGGGTGCCGCTGGTGCCACCGGTCCCACCGGTCCTCAGGGCGCCGCTGGCGCAACCGGACCTACCGGGCCTCAGGGTGCCGTTGGTGCCACTGGTCCTACCGGACCTCAGGGTGCCGCCGGTGCGACTGGCCCCACCGGTCCTCAGGGTGCTGTTGGTGCCATCGGTCCCACCGGTCCTCAGGGCGCTGCTGGCGCGACTGGTCCCACCGGGCCTCAGGGTGCCGCCGGTGCGGCTGGTCCTACGGGGCCTCAGGGTTCCGTCGGAGCTACCGGCCCCACCGGACCTCAGGGCGCCGCTGGTGCAACTGGCCCCTCTGGTCCTCAGGGTACCGCTGGTGCGACTGGCCCCACTGGACCTCAGGGCGCCGCTGGCGCGACTGGTCCCTCCGGGCCTCAGGGTGCCGCTGGCGCAACTGGCCCCACTGGACCTCAGGGTGCCGCTGGTACAACCGGCCCCACTGGTCCTCAGGGCATTGCTGGCCCTGCCGGTGCAACTGGTCCCACCGGTCCTACCGGGCCTGCCGGTGCGACTGGTCCTGCTGGCGCCACAGGCCCCGCCGGTGCTACCGGTCCCACTGGCCCTACCGGCCCTGCCGGCAACGAGGGTGCTGCAGGAACTGCCGCAACCTTATCCGTTGGCACAGTTACCACAGGTGATCCCGGTACTGACGCTGAGGTAACCAACTCCGGCACTCCCCAGAACGCGATTCTGGACTTCACCATCCCACAGGGTCCAACCGGGACCACTCCGCCTGTCAGCTTGCTGTCTGCTTACTCTTCCCCCACTCAATCCGGAGCCTCCGGTGATCCGTTGGAATTTGACCGTAACGCACTGAGCTACGGCACCGATATTTCGCACACCGCGGGCAGTTCGGACTTCACCATCAATCAGCCCGGCGTCTACTCTGTGCAATTCCATGGTGTTCTGTCTCCTGCTGACAGTGATTCCTTCCCTGCCAATATCGTTACTTCTTTGGAATCTGACGGCAGTATCGTCCCCGGTGCCTCTGTGCCCTACAATTTCCAAAGTGCAGGGGATTCCACCCCCCAGTCCTTCTCCGTTCCTCTGGTTGTCTCCAAGGCACCTACCACTCTCCAGGTGGTACCGACCGGAAGCGGATACCAGGCCAGCGCCATTGCCCTTGACATCACCCGCCTGGGTGATATTCCCACGTAAGCAAATCACCCTGCCCTCATCCAGGGAGCGGAGCCCATGCTCCGCTCCCTCTTTGACTTTCCGGCACACAGCTGCCACAGGAGGCACACTATGAAGATCGTTGTCTATGCTATTTGCAAAAATGAAGCCCAATTTGTATCCTGCTGGATAAAATCCATGTCTGAGGCCGACCAGATCGTGGTTCTGGACACCGGCTCTACCGACGATACCGTGCAGCGGCTCCGGGCGCTGGGTGCCCAGGTGACGGTGGAGACCATCTGTCCCTGGCGCTTTGATGTGGCCCGCAACCGCTCTCTGGAGCTGGTAGACCCGGACGCAGATATCTGCGTCTGCACCGACTTGGACGAAGTATTCCATCCCGGCTGGCGAAAAGCCCTGGAGTCCGCTTGGATCCCTGGCACTACCCAGGCCACCTACCGCTACACCTGGAGCTTTCGCCCGGATGGAGGCGAAGGTGTGGTCTTCTGGTATGAAAAGATCCATGCCCGTCACGGCTACCGCTGGGTCCACCCAGTACACGAGGTGCTGGAGTGGGTAGGACCTGGTCAGCCAGGCTTGAAGGTCTCGGCAGAGGGAGTCCAGCTGGACCACCACCCCGACCCGGAAAAATCCCGGGCCCAGTACCTGCCTCTTCTGGAATTGGCGGTGTCAGAGACGCCTCAGGACGACCGCAGCGTCCACTATCTGGGCCGGGAGTACCTGTTCCACAGCCGGTGGGACGACTGCATCCGCACCCTGACACAGCACCTGACCATGCCCAGCGCCACTTGGGCCGATGAGCGGGCAGCCTCTATGCGGTTTATTGCCCAGTCCTATGAGCACAAGGGACAGCCCGAGGAGGCGCTTCGCTGGTACCTGCGGGCAGCGGCGGAAGCTCCCCATCTGCGGGAACCCTTGGTGGAGCTGGCCCTGCTGCTCTACACCCAGGAGGAGTGGGATGGGGTACTCTACTTTACCCAAAAAGCGCTGGCCATTGTGGAACGTCCCCGCACCTACATCTGCGAAGCTCGGGCCTGGGGAGCTCTGCCCTACGACCTGCGCTGTCAGGCCTATTACCACACGGGGCGTCTCCAACTTGCCCTGGAGGCCGCCCGGGCTGCTCTCGCTCTGGAGCCCCAGGACGAGCGGCTCCAGGGCAACGTGAAGCTGCTGGAGGGTCTGTGCTGAACCTTTACGCCGGACCAAAAAGGTGGTATACTCTCCAGGAACAAGGAGGGATCCCCTATGGCACTGCGACTGGCTACCCCAATGGATGCCCCCGCTCTGGTGGGCATCTATGGGCAGTATATTCATACCCCAATCACCTTTGAGTATGAGCTCCCTTCGCCCCGGGAGTTTCAGGACCGGATCACCCATACACTGGAAGGCTACCCCTATTTGGTCTGGGAGGAGAATGGCACTCCCGTGGGTTACGCCTACGCCCACCGCTTCAAAGAGCGGGCCGCCTATCAGTGGGGTGCCGAGCTGTCCGTCTATGTGGCCCAGGGCCACACCTCCCAAAAAGTAGGCCGGCGGCTGTATGGCGCTCTGATGGAGCTGTTGGCGATTCAGGGAGTGCGCACGGTGTACGGCATCGTCACCGTTCCCAACGAGAAGAGTGAGGGGCTCCACCGCAGTATGGGCTTTCAGGACGCAGGCATCTGCCGCAATACCGGCTATGTGGACGGAGCCTGGCGGGATGTGCAGACCTTTGAGAAGGCCATCGGCCCCTACGACCTGGAGCCTGTCCCCATCACCCCCTTCCCGCAGCTCTCCACGGAACTGGTCCAAAGGGTTCTGGCAAAATGGCAATAAAAAATCTGGAGCATTCCGCTGGGAAATGCTCCAGATTTTTTATACTTCTTTTTCCTCTGTGATTTGATGTGCAGGCGGAGGCGTTACCGGCTCGTCATGCTCCATGGGATCAAAGTAATCCTGATCCACCAGAGTGGGTTTGCGGTGCTGGAACACGGCAATGATTACCGGGTAGAGCACCGTGGCCACCAGGCCGCCGGAAAAACCGTTGTTATATAGATTCATTCCCGCCACAGGGCTGCCGGTGTACAGCACCACGGAAGAGTGGATAAACCCAGCCAAAACACCATAGGGCCAGCCAAAGTAGCCCGAAATGGGTGCCAGGGTGGTGCAGAACAGGCAGGCCAGCTGCACGGATGGGTTGCTGAGTTCCCAGTGCATCACCAGGCTGCCCAGGAACACGCCCGCCATGACGGGTACAATGTTGAACACGTGCTTGCCAAAGGCGGAAAAGCCCATGATGGTGAGGATCCCGCCTACGGTGGGACCGTTCAGCTCGCCGCCGCCGCCCAGTACGAAAGCCATGCCGATCAGGCCGTTGACTCCCATATTCACCAGCACAGGCCCCGCTCCAAACATACGCAGATAGTCGCTGGGAGCGCGGCCGCTGGTGGTCAGCAGACGGCGGTATCCCGCCCAGACGGCCCAAACCGGCTTTCCTGATGCGAAGAGCCCGCCCAGGATCAGAACAACACACAGCACGCCCAGCGCCGCGCCAAAGGGCAGGTCATACCCTTTTGCCCAGTGGTACTGGGTGGTGGGGGTGGCTCCCATAGAGCTGATAAGGGGCACCAGCAGGAAGGCTACCAGACCGCAGGCAAAGCCCACGTTATACAGGTTCATGCCGTTTTGGATCTTATATGTATAGGCAGACAGAGGCGGCATGATAAAGCCGATGATCACGCCGGTGATCAGTCCTGCCACCGGGTTTCCCCAGCCGTTGTCCAGGGAGATGTAACTCACCGCCGGAGCCAGGGCGGTGGCCAACAGTCCTACGGAAATATACTTGCCAAAGTGCTCCCGCCGGCTCTTTGCATATAGCCAGGTACCCAGCAGAATGGGCCAGATATTGACACAGTTTTTCCCGAACAGGGAAAAGCCTGACATCAGCCCAATCACCACCAAAGAGAAGCCGTTAAACGGCTCCCGGGACAGCTTCAAAAGCACGATGGAAATTGCGGTGACCAGGGCGGAATTCATCAGCGCGGCACCCGGACCGGCAATCAGCACATAGTCGGTGATCAGGGAGTCCTCGGTCAATACGATGGTGCGCAGTCCGGTTAAAATCTCCTGCGGTGAGGAAAACAGGAAGGCCGCCAGGGCCAGCACAGCAGCATACAGCCAGAAAAACAGATGCATCCGGTTGTAGCGCATAGTTTCTCCTTGCATGGCAGCCCCTCCTTACATCTGGGGATGGGCGGCAAAGAAGTCCCGGGTCTGCTGGGCGTTGCGTCCGATCTCCTCGGCCAGAGCCTGGAGAGAGGGGAATTTTTTCTCTCCCCGCAGGTAGCTGTAAAACTCCATCCGCAGCTCCTTGCCGTACAGGTCGCCGGAAAAGTCCAGGATAAACCCTTCCACCGTCACCCGCCCGTCGTTATCGGACACCGTGGGACGCACCCCCACGTTGGTCACCGCCATGTGGCTTTCTCCATCCACCACCACCCGGGTGGCATATACGCCAAAGGCGGGAACGATCACCGGAGCAGGGATACGCAGGTTCACCGTGGGGAAGCCCAGGGACGAACTGCCGATCTTCTTACCGTGAGTCACCCGGTTGGTAAGCACATGAGGATGGCCCAAAAAGTCCACGGCCCGCTCCATCTCCCCCTGGGCGATGAGGGTACGGATGTAGGTGGAGGAGATAGTGATGCCCTCCTGCTCCACCTTTCCGATAATGTCGCAGCCCACGCCCAGCTTCTCGCAGGTCTCCTTGAGCCGCTGGGGGTTTCCCTTGCCCATATAGCCGAAGTGGAAGTCGTGACCGGCCACCACATGGACCACATTCAGCTGCTTGATCAAATATTCCGTGATAAAATCCTGCCAGTCCATGCGCATCATGCCGTCAAAGCTGGACACGATGACCTCCTGGATGCCGTAGCAGCTGCGCATCAGCCACACACGGTCCTCCACCGAGCTGAGCAGGGGCACCACCTGTCCGGTGATGGCGGCGGTGGGACTGCGGTCAAAGGTGAAGGCGCAGGCCGCCGCGTCCAGTTCCTGTGCCCGGCGCGTCACCGTGGACAGCAGGGCTCCGTGGCCCTTGTGCACCCCGTCAAAAAAACCCAGGGCGATCACCCGTTTGGTATTGCTCAAAAGTATCCTCTCCTTATTTCCCTCAAACCTGGAAAAAGCTCTTGATGGTAATGAGCTTTCCTTGGGAGACCCGACTCAAAGCCAGAAACTCTCCTGCCTCACTGTATACCCGATACTCCCCGGCAGGTGGCGCATCAGGCAGCACCAGTGTCATGCCGTTGCGCACCTTTTTCTCTGCCGCAGGTTTCAGGATCAGCACAGGGCGCCCGGCAAAGTAGGCATCCACCCCCAGCAGCAGGCTCGCGGGATCCTCAGCCTGGAGTACCTGCTCCAGAGGCAGGGCGTCCTCCAAGGTAAAACCGGCCGCCATGGTCCGCCGCAGGGAGTACATGGTTCCTCCGCAGCCCAGGGCCTGGCCAATGTCGTGGCACAGAGTACGCACATAGGTCCCCTTGGAGCAGCGCACCCGGATAAGAAAGTCGGTGGCGCTCTCCTGGCCCTCCACCTCCAGGGAGTGGATGGTGATGGCCCGGGGCTTGCGCTCCACCTCACGGCCCTTTCGGGCCAATTCATACAGCTTTTTTCCGTTTACCTTAATGGCGGAGTACATGGGCGGCAGCTGCTGAATTTCGCCCCGGAAGGGGGCCAGCGCCGCCTCCAATTCTTCCCGAGTCACTGAGACGGGATGCTCCTCCAGCACCCGGCCGGAGGTATCCTGGGTATCGGTGACGGTGCCCAGCCGCAGTCCGGCCAGGTACTCCTTATCCCCCTCGCTGGCAAATTCCACCGCCCGGGTAGCCCGGCCTACAAATACCGGCAGCACGCCGGTAGCCATGGGGTCCAGGGTCCCGGCGTGGCCGATCCGCTTTTCGTGGAACAGGCCCCGCAGCTTGGCGCATACGTCCATACTGGTCCAATCTTGGGGTTTATCAATCACAATGATTCCGTTTGGCATGGGTCCTCCCTTTACTTGCCCTGGCTCTGTACCTGACGGATGGCCTCCACCAGCACCTTCCGGGTATAGGTGGGATCGCCTTCTACGGTGGCTCCGGCCGCGGCAGCATGTCCGCCGCCGCCCAGAATGGCACACACCGCACTGGCATTGAGTTCACCGGGCTCGGTGCGCAGAGAAATCTTGCACACGCCGGGGCGCAGCTCCCGGATGGTGACCCCGGTGTGGACCCCCTCTACCCCTCCCACAAAGGCGGAAATGTCGTCCAGGTCCTCCTCCTTGGCCTGCACCTGGGCAATCATGTCCAGGGTCAGGGTGACAATGGCCAGTTTTCCCTCGTCCAACACTTCCATACCGGAAGTTAGCATTCCCTCCAGCTTCAGTCGCTTGAGGGAGCGAGTACGGAAATGGCGGCGGTTGATGGGATAAAAGTCGATTCCCGTCTCCAACAGGGCGGCAGCCACCGCGTGGGTCGCCGGAGAGGTATTGGAATAGACAAAGCAGCCGGTGTCGGTGGACACCGCCACGTAGAGGGGCAGAGCCACAGCCTGGCTCACGCTTCCCCACTGGCGGATCACATCGTACATCAGCTCACCACAGGCAGCCCGGCCTGCGTCCAGACAGGTCTCCTTGGCAAAAAACTCCTGAGAAGGGTGGTGGTCAAAGGCCAGGTCCACCTTCTCCAGATAGCATTGGGCATTCTCCGGGAACAAGCCCCGGGCGGCCATGTCTACGCTGACCACCTTCTTAGGCTGGTATCCCTCAGGAGCCAGCAGGCCCTCCAGATAGGGGGCAAAGATGGCGGTGAGCTCCGGGTTGGGCAGGACATACGCCTCCTTCCCCTGCTCCCGCAGGGCGGTACAAAGGGCGGCGGCACAGCCCACCGTGTCCCCGTCGGGGCGCACATGGGTGAGAATCAAGTAGCCGTCTCCCTCCAGCAGCCGCTGGGCGGCCTGCTCATAGGTCAGCGTGCTCATTCCTCGTCCTCCTGGTCCTCGCCGTAGTGGTTGTCGGGATTCACCGGCTTGACCACGTTGGGGTCCCGCAGCATGCTGAGGATGTGGGCGCCCTTGTCGATGGAATCGTCAGGGACGAAGGACAGCTGGGGGGTGTTACGCAGGTTCAGGGTGCGGCCCAGCTCCCGGCGCAGATAGCCGCCCGCCGACTTCAAGCCCTTGAGCACCTGGGCCTCATTGGACTTGTCCAGCACACTGATGTGGACCTTGGCATATTTCAGATCCGGTGTGGTCTCCACCGCCGTCACAGAGATCATCCCGGTCACCCGGGGATCTTTTACCGTGGGGATCAGGGAAGACAGCTCCCGCTGGATCTCCTCGTTGATACGGCCGATACGATTGGAAGCCATAAAAACTCCTCCTTATAGTCAAAACAGGGCGGGCGAAAACGCCCGCCCTGTCGTTGGGTCAAATTATCTTTTAAGCCTCAAGAGGCATTTAAGCATTAAACCTCGATCTGCTCCTCGTCCTCACAAACTCCACGCCGCTCCGTCCGGCGAAAGCCGGACATCCGCTCCGTTTCGTTGCTCGTCCTCTCCAAATCCCACCCGCTTCGCTGGGCTGGGATTTGGTCAGCGTAATCTAAGAGTCTCTGCTTTAAACCTCAATTTGTTCCATAACAAATGCCTCGATGATATCGCCTTCCTTGATATCCTGGAACTTCTCGAAGGTGATACCGCACTTCCCCACGGGATGTTCCATCCCGCGTGGACCCCTTGATTTCAAATGCTCGGGCGAAGTGAATTCGCCCTGCGCAAATCTCAGCCTGCGGCTTCGATTTTACGCGCCAAAAGGCGCGCCCCGCTGCGCGGGGTACTCGCGCGGTATTATACCTCGATCTGCTCCATCACAAAGGCCTCGATAATGTCGCCTTCCTTGATATCCTGGAACTTCTCAAAAGTGATACCGCACTCGTAGCCAGCGGCAACCTCCTTTACGCTATCCTTGAAGCGCTGCAGGGAGGCAATGGAGCCGTCATAGATAACGATGTTGTCACGCAGCAGACGCATCTGGGCGTTACGCTGCATCTTGCCGTCCAGCACGTAGCAGCCGGCCACCATGCCCACGCCGGTGATGCGGAACACGTTGCGCACCTCGGCGCGGCCCAGGTCCACTTCCTTGAACTTGGGAGCCAGCATGCCCTTCATAGCCGCCTCGATCTCGTTGATGGCGTCGTAGATAACCCGGTACATCCGCATATCCACCTTCATCCGGGCGGCGCTGTCCTTGGCGTTGGCGTCGGGGCGGACGTTGAAGCCCACGATGATGGCCCCGGAGGTACTCGCCAGCATGACGTCGCTCTCGTTGATGGCGCCCACGGCGCAGTGGATGACCCGCACCCGGACTTCCTCGTTGGAGATCTTCTCCAGGGAGGACTTCACTGCCTCGGCGGAGCCCTGCACGTCGGCCTTGACGATGATGTTCAGAGTCTTCATCTCACCGGCCTGGATCTGGCTGAACAGATCCTCCAGAGTGACCTTGCCCACGTTGCTGTTCATGCTGTTCTTCTGCTCTGCCTTGCGCTGCTCGGCCAGCTCCCGGGCCATGCGCTCGTCGGCCACAGCGTGGAAGTCATCGCCGGCCTCAGGCACTTCGCCCATACCGATGATCTCCACGGGGACGGAGGGACCGGCCTCGGTGACCTTCTGGCCCTTGTCGTTGGTCATGGCGCGGACACGGCCCACAGCGGTACCGGCAATGATCACGTCGCCCTGATGCAGGGTACCGTTCTGCACCAGCAGGGTGGCCACAGGGCCGCGGCCCTTGTCCAGACGGGCCTCGATGACGGCACCGTGGGCGGAGCGGTTGGGGTTGGCCTTCAGCTCCCGCATCTCAGCGGTGAGGACCACCATGTCCAGCAGGTTGTCGATGCCCTCGCCGGTCTTGGCGGAGATGGGGCAGATAATGGTGTCGCCGCCCCACTCCTCGGGCACCAGGGAGTACTCAGTGAGCTGCTGCTTGATGCGCTCGGGGTTGGCGGTGGGTTTATCCATCTTGTTGATGGCCACGATCACGGGGATCTCGGCGGCCTTGGCGTGGTTGATGGACTCCACAGTCTGGGGCATGATGCCGTCGTCAGCGGCCACCACCAGGATGGCTACGTCGGTGACCATGGCGCCGCGGGCACGCATGGCGGTAAATGCCTCGTGGCCGGGGGTGTCCAGGAAAGTAACGGGGCTGCCATTCACATCCACCTGATAGGCGCCGATGTGCTGGGTAATGCCGCCGGCCTCGCCGGAAACCACGTTGGCGTGGCGGATATAGTCCAGCAGAGAGGTCTTGCCGTGGTCGACGTGGCCCATAACCACCACAACGGGAGCACGGGGGATCAGATCCTCCTCTTTGTCCTCGGTGGTATCGATGAGCTTCTCCTCGATGGTGACAACGACTTCCTTCTCCACCTTGCAGCCTAGCTCCATAGCAACCAGGGCGGCGGTGTCGTAGTCGATGATCTCGCTGAGGGAGGCCATGACGCCCATCTTCATCAGGGTCTTGACCACCTCGGCGCCGGTCTTCTTCATGCGGCTGGCCAGCTCGCCCACGCCGATCTCGTCAGGGATCATCACCTTCAGCGGAGCCTTCTTGGCAATCTCCAGCTGCAGACGGCGCAGACGGTCCTGCTCCTCCTGCTTACGCTTGTTGCCGGGACCCTGCTGACGGCCGCGCTGACGCTGTGCGTTGCGGTTCTGGAACTTCTCCTTGCCGCCCCGGTCCTGCTGACGCTGGTCGGTGAAGGACTCCAGACGCTCGTCATACTTATCCAGGTTCACCGCGCCGCCGCCGCGGGTGTCCACCACCTTCTTGGTAGGCACACGGCTGGAGGGCTGAGACACGGTCTGCTGGCTCTGCTGCGCCTGGGGCTTATGGGCCGCCTGCTGCTGGCCCTGCTGGGGCCGGGCCTGGGCATTGCCGCCCTTGTTCTGCTGCTGGGCGGGCTTGGGCTGTCCGGCGGGCTTACCCTGCTGGGCAGGCTTGCTCTGGGCGGCCTTGGGGGCCTCTGCCTTGGCGGCGGCGGGCTCGTGGTACACATCCTCATAGATGGACTGGATGGAGTCCACCTGATTGTGCTGGGTGAGATATTCAAACACCAGGGACAGCTCCTGGTCAGTCAGGGGCTGCATGTGGTTCTTGGGCGGATGCCCATACTGAGTCAGGATGTCCATGACCTCCTTGGACTGGAGCTCCTTGGACCCCTTCTTAAAATCCTTGGCCACCTTGTGGATGGGATATTTGATCATCATATTCGGGAGCCACCTCGTTTCTTAGGGTTTGTGCCGGAATGTTCCGGACAGCTTGCGGCCGCCTGGGCCGGGTCGATGCTTCTGGCCCGGGCGCGGGCTTCCGGACCGGGGAGAACGTGTTTCCGGCGCACCGGAGGACTCCCCTTTACCTTTGCGCTGCCCACTGGGAGCGGCGTTTTTCTTCTGGGTGGGGTTTGGTACCGCCCAGGGCTTTTTCTTTCCGTTTTGCAGGTTTTTCTCGTGCTGGCGCTTCTCCTTCTGCCGCTGAAGCACCCGGTCTGCCTTCTGCCGCAGCTGCTGCGCGGCAGGGCCGTAGCGCTCCGGGTCCCGGGCGGCCAGCTTCTCGGTCACCGCCGCGGCAAACCCCGCGTCGGTAATGGCCAGCATGGCGCAGGAGCCGCGGCCCAGGTGGAAGCCCAGTTCCGCTTTGGAGTAGGGTACTTCCAGCCACAGGACGTTGCCTGCCTCGCCAAAATGGGCGGCCCGGCGGTTGGTGTTGGCCGCCGCGTCGCTGGCCAGCAGCACCAGGCGGGCCTGACGGGCCCGGCAGACGGCGCCCACCGGCTCCTCGCCGATCTCCAGCCGTCCCGCCTTACGGGCCAGGCCCAGCAGGTGGAGAATGGGATCATTGGGCATCCTGGGGCACCTCCTTCATCTGTTCTTCCAGCGCCTGATATACTTCCTCAGGAAGGGGGGCAGAAAAGGCCCGCTCCAGCGCCTTGGACTTTTTGGCCTTAGCCAGACAGGCGGGATTGGGACACACATAGGCCCCCCGCCCAGGCAGCTTTCCCCGGAAATCCAGGGACACCTGCCCCTCCGGAGAACGGACCACCCGGATCAGTTCCTTTTTCGGCTTCATCTCCCGGCAGCCAACACACTGGCGCATGGGGATCTTCTTGGGCACAGATCTCACCCCTTTCATGACAAAATTGATATGGATTACTCTTCCTCGCTCTCCACAGGCTCCTCAGCCACCAGAGCGTCGTCCTCCAGCTCCTCCTGCTGGATCTCCTCGATGGGCTCCAGGGGGGCGGAGGCGGGCTTAATGTCGATCTTCCAGCCGGTGAGCTTGGCGGCCAGGCGGGCGTTCTGGCCTTCCTTACCGATGGCCAGAGACAGCTGGTCGTCGGGCACTACCACGCGGCAGCTCTTGCCGTCGGGCAGAGGCTCCACGCTGACCACGTCGGCGGGAGACAGGGCGGCGGCGATGTACTCGGCGGGATCGTCGGAGTACTTGATAATGTCCATCTTCTCGCCCTTGAGTTCCTCCACGATGGTGTTGACACGCTGACCGCGGGGGCCGACACAGGCGCCGATGGGATCTACGTTGGGGTCGGCAGACCAGACCGCCAACTTGGTACGGGAACCGGCCTCACGGGCGATGGAGCGGATCTCCACGGTGCCGTCGTAGATCTCAGGCACTTCCAGCTCAAAGAGGCGCTTGACCAGGCCGGGGTGGGTGCGGGAGATAATGACCTGGGGACCCTTGGTGGCCTTGCGCACCTCCACCATGTACACCTTCAGGCGCTGGCCCTCCACATAGCTCTCACCCTTGACCTGCTCGTTGGCGCCCAGATAGGCGTCGGTGAACTCAGAGCCGGAGCTGATGCGCAGGGTCACAGCCCCGTTGCGGGGATCGATGCGGGTAACCACACCGGTGAGCAGCTCGTGCTCCTTGGAGGAGAACTCGTCGTACACCATGCCCTGCTCGGCCTCGCGGATGCCCTGGATAATGACCTGGCGGGCAGTCTGAGCGGCAATGCGGCCAAAGCTCTTGGGCTTGACCTCAATGCGCACCACATCGCCCAGCTCGGCCCGGGGCAGAGCGGCCTTGGCCTCCTGCAGGCTGATCTCGGTGTTGGGATTGTCCACAACCTCTACTACATCCTTCTTCAGGAACATGCGGACGGTGTTGGTCTCGGGGTTGGCGTCCACAATCAGGTTATCGCCCACGCCCTCGTGGTCCCGGCGGTACGCCGACACCAGAGCCTGGGTGATCTTCTCCATCATATAGCCGGGCTTGATGCCCTTCTCCTGCTCGATCTGAGCAATGGCGGCAAAAAATTCCTGTCCGTCCAGCTCGTTGCTATTGACCTTTTTCGTTGTTCTCTTAGCCACGTCGGTCTCCTCCTACTATTCTCAGAAGCGGGGGTACAGCCGTACCAGCGCCAATTCTTTCTTCTCAAATTTCATGGGCGCGCCGCCCACATTCAGGGTCACGTCTCCGTCCTCATAGGACTCCAGCAGCCCCACATAGTCCTTCCGGCCGTCCCGGGCCCGGTAGAGTTTGACCTCCACCTCAGCGCCCTGGAACTGGGCGAAGTGCTCCGGCTTTTTCAGTGCCCGGTCCGCTCCGGCGGAGGACACCTCCAAGGTGTAGCTGCCCTCAATGGGGTCAGCCTCGTCCAGAGCATCGGACAGGGGGCGGGAGACCGCCTCGCAGTCGTTGATGGACACGCCCCCCTCCTTATCAATATAGAAGCGGAGATACCACTCCCCTGCCTCCTTTACATATTCCACATCCCACAGGGAGCAGCCCGCCGCCTCCACGAAGGGCTGGGCAAGCTGGGCCGCCATCTCGGTCACTTTTGCCATGTCAAAAACCTCCAAACTGCACTGGGCGCTCCGCTGGCCAGCGGTAGTCGAGCCCATTTGGTCAATCAAAAAGAGCGGAGCCGAAACCCCACTCTAGCCAATACTACCATAATTCTTCACTTAATATACCACAGCCCCGTTCCGATTGCAAGGGGCTGGAAGATTATTTTTCCTTTTCGTACAAATGTGGAGGGCGGCATAGCCGCCCTCCACAGGCAATTTTCTCTTAGGAAAGCAGGATTCGGTCGTTATCCAGCTCTTTTCCCGCTCCCTGGCGGAATTTTGCCAGCAGGTCGTCCACGGTGAGGGTTCTGCGCTCCTCCCCCGCCACGTCAAACACCACCCGCCCCCGATCCATCATCAGGGTGCGGTTGCCCAGTTCCAGGGCCTGGTGCATGTTGTGGGTCACCATCAGGGTGGTGATCTTGTGCTCCCGGACCACCTGCTTGGTGATCTCCAGCACCTTCTCCGCAGTGCCCGGGTCCAGCGCGGCGGTGTGCTCGTCCAGCAGCAGCACCTTGGGCGGCACCATGGTAGACATCAGCAGCGTCAGAGCCTGGCGCTGTCCGCCGGAGAGCAGCCCCACCGGCTGGCGCATCCGGTCTTCCAGCCCCATGTCCAGCCGGGCCAGCTGATCCCGGAAAAAGGCCCGATCCGCCTTGCTGGTGCGGCTGAAAAAGGCGTTCTGGTGCTTGGCGGTACGGAGATAGGCCAGCGCCAAATTCTCCTCAATGGTCATGTGGGGAGCCGTGCCCCGCATGGGATCCTGAAACAGACGGCCCATTTCCCGGCTGCGCCGGTACTCCGGCTTGTAAGTAATATCCTCCCCATCCAGCACAATGGAGCCGCCATCCACATAGAACACGCCGGCGATGGCATGAAACAGGGTGGATTTCCCTGCACCGTTGGAGCCCACGATGGTAATAAAGTCTCCATCTTCTACCGTCAGACTCAGCCCGGATAAAGCTGTCTTTTCGTTGACGGTTCCGGTGTTAAAGGTCTTGGTCAGATTCTTCATCTCCAGCTTACCCATGGTTACTGCTCCTCCTTTCTTGCAGCAATGGCCCGACGCTTCTGCATCTGGAATGCAGTCCAGCGGCGCACGGCCGGAGCCGCGATGGCGGCGCCCACGATGATGGCGGAGACCAGCTTCATGTAGTCGGCGGGAACGTTAAAGCGCAGGGCGGCTGCGTAGATGCAGCGATAGATGATGCTGCCTGCGATGACGCCCACCACACCGCGAGCCATAGAGCTCTTTCCGATGAGGGTCTCACCGATAACCAGGGCGGCCAGAGCCAACACCACCATGCCGGTTCCGCTGTTCACATCGGCGAAGGTGCTGTACTGGGCCACCATCGCGCCGGACAGGCCGGTCAGCGCATTGGCTACGCACAGGCCGACGGTAATCGTAAAGGTGGGATTGATGGAGGAAGCCCGCACCATATCTGCATTATCACCGGTAGCCCGGATGGACAGTCCCAGCCGGGTCCCCAAAAACAGCACCAGCAGAACCGCCACCACGATCACAATTCCCGCTGTCACTGCCAGCTTATACCAGCTTCCGGCAAAGCCGGCCTCATTGGCCATGGTGTAGATGGTATCAGCCATAAACAAGGATTGATTGCTCTTTCCCATCACCATCAGATTGATGCTGTACAGGCCGATATTGGTAATAATTCCCGCCAAAATAGATGGAACAGATAACTTTGTCTGAAGAAATGCCGTCACAAATCCGGCCAGTGCCGCGGCCAGCATTCCGGCAGGCAGAGCCAGGATCGGGTGACCTGCCAGGCACATCATAGCCGACACTGCACTACCCAGAACGAAGGCTCCATCTGTGGTCATATCGGCAATGTTCAAAATGGAAAAACTGAGAAACAGAGCCAGCGCCACCGGCGCATAGACAAAGCCCGCTTCCAGTGCGGTTTGAAGTACGGTAACCACAGCAATCGCTCCTCTCAATGGACAGGCCATCCCTCCGCATTTCAGCGGAGGGATGGCGGATAAAAATGTAACATCCTTTGCAGGTTAGTCCTGGGTGGTCTGAACCTCTACCACCTGGGAACCCATGTCAGAGAACATGGAGTAATCAATGCCCAGGGTCTTCGCGGTATCGGTGTTCACGGTGATAATGTCGCCGGAGACGGTAACAAACTCGGGGAACTCGCCGGTCTGGAGCACCTGGAGAGCCAGGTCAGCGGTCTGAGTACCCAGGTCGGTGTAGTTCACGCCGCAGGTGGCAAAAGCGCCATTGCGGACAAAGGAGTCAGCGCCCGCATAGTGGGGAATCCCCGCCTCAGCCAGCATGGGGGCGATGGCCAGCTCAGCCGCCTGCACCACATTGTCGGTGGGAGTAAAGACTGCGTCTACCTGATCCAGCATGGAGCTGACCGCGGCGATGATCTCGTCAGAGGTGTTGCCGGTCTTTTCAATATAGGAGATACCCTTGGCGTCCAGGTATTCCTTGGCGTCCTCAATAGCAGGAGCACTGTTTACCTCAGAGGTGGAGTACAGTAGGCCCACGGTCTTGACCTCGGGATTCTGGGCCAACATCATATCCAGCAGCAACTCTACATTCAGCGCGTCACTGGTGCCGGTGACGTAGGGAATGCCAGTCAGTTTGGCTACCTCGGGGTAGCTGACCGTGCCGTAAATCACCGGGGTCTGGGTCTGCTGGGCGGTAGAGGCCATCTGCTGAGCTGCCAGCGTACCAATGGGAACGATAGCATCATAGCCGCCGGCGATGATCTCCGCACCAATCTGAGCTAGAGTAGAAGTATCGTTGTTGCCGTTGAAGTCCTTGTACTCGATCTCCACGCCCAGTTCCTTTTCCTTGGCATCCAGCTCAGCGGTAATGGCGTCCCGGATCTCATTCATGGACGCATGGTCCAGCTGGCGAACCACCGCGATCTTATATCCATCCCCATTTCCGGAGCCAGAGGTGTTCCCAGATCCAGAGGAATTGGACGTTCCAGCGTTGCCGCCGGAGCAGGCCGCCAGAGACAATGCCATGGCACAGGACAGAGACAGAGCCGCAAACTTCTTGACCACGTTGTTCTTTTTCATAATGTTACCTCCATAATTGGCCATTTGGCCGAAATTTGTTTGGGTGGGCGATGGAGGGGCCGCTGCCAACGGCCTTGATTTGGAGTCTTGCGGGTATAAAAAAACAGCCCCTTATCCCACATGGGACAAGAGCCTGACTCCTGCGATACCACCCAAATTGACGTTTTCACGTCCGCTCGCTTCACGCGCCATCACGCGTGCCCGATGGATAACGGGTGGGTCCCCGTCGGCATCTACTAGGTTGCCCGTTCAAGCCGCCCTCGAAAGACCATTCACTCGGCCGCGCCCCGCCCTGATCTCACCACCCAGGACTCTCTTTGGGTTTGCTGCACCGGCTACTCTTCTTTCTCATAGGTTTGGATTGGATTTACTTGTTGGTGCTATTATATGCACGGCCTTTTGGTTTGTCAACCCTTTTTTTCACATCCTACAAAAAGGGCGGCTGACTCCAGCCGCCCCTCTGCTATGCATACCACATTATTCCTCTTCCAGTGCTTCCACTGCCTGTTCCAGAGTTTGAGCCTCCAATGCATTAGCCACCCGTCCCAAGTAGTTCACATAGTACACCGCTGCCACCAGCGAAAAGACAGAAATCACTACGCCAGCTACCAGTAAAATAATTGCTCCCGTGTCTATGACTGAGGGTGTCGGAATCAGTGCATACCCGCATGCCACTATGGTCGATGCAGCACTCAGCCACCAAAGGATTTTTCCCCGACGCAGGATTTCTTCCTGCTGCAGGTTCTCCAGCAGATGCCGGGTTCCCAGAATAACAAGCCACAGTACCGCCAAAGTTCCCAAGGTTTTGATGGTACTCAGAATTTGTCCTAATACGCTTCCTGAGCCCACCAAAGCTTGGATAATTGCCAGCACAATTAATACGATTTCACAAAGAAAAGCATCTTTGTACTCTGGCCGGACATCTCGCAGCCCATACAGTCCTACCAGGTATACAATACCGCCAACCACCGCCGCAATCCCGCTCAGCAGCACAAAGAACGTAATCAGTCCCATTCCCCCGGTCACAAAGAAGGCAAATGGATTACTCCATACAATCATAAGAGCAAGAATTGCATTTACGAGGATCACCGCCAGGGAAACCAGGGTCACAATATTCCCAGTGCGCATTAAGCGAAACTTCCGGGAGGCGTGCAGAGCTGTTTCACGATTGATCGTCATATCCGGCTCACTCCTTTGTTGCTTTTTTATATTTTTATCATGCTCCTATTTTTATATTTTGTCAATTTTGCTTAATTATATTTAAGGCTTGTTTCCTGCTTATTTACCCTCACTCTGCATTTTCCTGTTTCTGCAACCAATTTATCTTTTAAGGTTTATATCAATAAACCCACTTTCTATTTGAAGTTTATCATAATAAACCTTTTGTGTCAAGAAAAATCCCCTTGTCGAATGACAAGAGGATTCGAGAACATAAGGATTACCTTTTCGATCTTAAGGCACCTTCCCCGCGGAAGGCCGCCCATAAGAAAAGCACCCTGCCAAATGGCAGGGTGCTTAAGGAGAGTAAAATTACTCCTCGATCTCGATAACAGCGCTTTTGCCGCGGAAGGTCACCCATATAAAAACCGCCCGGCAAAAGCCGGGCGGCATAGGGAGTTGTTAATTACTCCTCGATCTCAATAACAGCGCCGGAACCCACGGTGCGGCCACCCTCACGGATAGCAAAACGCAGGCCCTTCTCGATGGCGATGGGGGTGATCAGCTCGACCTTCATGTCGACGTTATCGCCAGGCATGCACATCTCGGTGCCCTCGGGCAGGGTGATGATACCGGTCACGTCGGTGGTACGGAAGTAGAACTGAGGACGATAGTTGTTGAAGAAGG